>ERZ1370068.7391-contig-6309_pt1 | contig 56475 bp, 96 predicted proteins | sample MGYA00561227_ERZ1370068 | MGnify/ENA primary metagenome ERZ1370068 (study PRJEB38410, sample SAMEA6850437) | metagenome | study: Metagenomic assessment of the ecological functions of the soil: analysis of the soil microbiota associated with the... | reverse complement strand
GTACTTCGTTCGGTTACGTATTGCTGGCAAAGGATCCCTACGGTGTCGAGTATGGCGGCGGCCGCTGACGTTTCGACTCGCCATGGACGGCGATGGCGAGTTGTATGCGATGAGCAAGGCCGACGGGATGATCGAGCTGACCAAGATCGTCAGCCCGCCTCTGATTTCAGACGCGGCACGTCACTGAGCGGCAGCGTCTGACCGTCAGTGATTTCGGACGTTGTTTGAGAAAGGGACGATCCGCCTATCGTCCGACGCAAGTTCTGAGGAGGAGCCAATGACCGGTCGCTTCGGGTTCCTGGTAGTCGTCGTCGCGGCTGCGGTGATGATGTGCGGGGTGACGCGCTCGTCGCACAGAACGGCGCGGCTCCTCGGATGCGAGGCTGCGCCCACAGCTTCAGCAAGGACGTCGCTCCCATCCTATTACAGGTACTGCGTGAGCTGCCATGTCCCGGCGAGATTGGGCCGCGATGTCGCTCATCACGTACAACGACGCCGAATCCATGGGCGCGATCCATCGGCAGAAAAGTCGTCGCGCAATGCCCCCATGGTTTGCCGATCCCAACATCGGCGCGTTCAGCAACGGAGGCGTCTCAGCCAGGCCGATATCGACACAATCGCGGCGAAAGGCTGGGTCGACGGGGGGACGCGGGAAGGAAATGCCCGCGGAGATGCCGCCGCTGCCAGTTTGCTGAAGGATATGCTTAGATCGGCCAGCCGGACGTTGTGTTCGAGATGCCGGTGGACTTCAACGTCCCCGCCGAAGGCGAGATGGAAATATCCAGAACTTCAGTTCCCACGAATTTCAAGCGGACATGTATGGGTCGAACGAGGTGGAGGCGCGACCGGGGATCATTCACGTTCATCACATTTCGATTTCTCGGTGATCGAGCCGCCCGGGTACAGCAAGCGGCCAGATCATGGGTGAAAGCAGTTGGTGCCGCCCGATCAGCTGCCAGCGCCGCCAGAAACCCCGCGCAGCCCAACGGGTCCGAGCGGAAGGCGTACAGACTGGTCACTCGCGCCACGGGCGAACAGCCGTACGTCTTCAAACCCGGTTTGGCCGGCGCATCGCCGCCGGTTCAGGAGTCCTTTCCTTCTCAAATCCACTATTCCGCGAACGGCGCCGGAAAGGACCGCTCCGGTCGGGTTGATCTTCGCGAAGCAACCGCCCAGTACGAGTGGGGCGCTCGGCGATCTCGAATGAAATTCGTGATTCCACCTGGAGCTCCCTACTACGCGGTTGGAATCGGACGCGACGATTACCTTTGACTTCACACTCTGGATAAGATCAAGCCCCACATGCATTGGCGCGGGAGGGACGTGAAGGGCACGATCACGTACCCCGACGGCAGGACCGAAGTGCTCATCAGCGTGCCGAAGTTCGATTTCCGGATGGATGCTCGAATACGTATTCGCGGGCGAAAGATCCCGAAAGGATCGAGAATACACGTGACGGCCCATTTCGATAATTCGCCTGGGAATCGGTCAATCCTGATCCCAAGGCCACCGTCGCTACGGCGAGCAGACGTGGGAGATGATGAACTTCCAGCTCGCATTTTCGTCGACGATGCGCCCGTGAAACGCGGGAGAACACGAAGCAGCAGCAGTAGTTCGCAGCTCGATTCTTACCGCGAGAGAGCCAGACCGTCGTCTTCAACGAAGATGTTGTCGCCAGGCGCGGAAGGATCCGAACGAATCGACGGAGCCCAATGTGATCGCCAGTGACGAAGGCACGATCAGTTTTGCTGCCAGACCACGAAAAGCGTGCTGCCTGGGTGCGCCACTCCAACAGGACGACGTTGCTGCGGAACGGCTGTGTTTTGAAGTCTTTGCTCGGGAGAGGTGGCCGGGTGTCGGTGCGGTAGCTACCGTCTGCCAGCGCACGATGGTTGTGCCGTCCGTGCCGTACAGGCGCAAGTCGCGACCGCGCGCGACGGCGAGCTCGCCGAACGTGTTGTAGACCCCGCTTGCCGCGAGGTTCCATATACAGGTCGAGCGTGACATCCGGGCTTGAAGGTGTAGTTGAGACGGAACTGCGTGGAAATCGTCGGCGCGGTCGACCGAGCCGAAAACGTAGCGGGTGCCGTAGGTCTCGAGACGTCCCGCCAGGGAGGGCCGCCAAATACTGGCGGTTGATTGGGTGACGAGGCGTTCGTGCCGTGCTCATCAAGGTACTCGGGCGCAAACGAAAAGTTGAACCGATGGCGACGGTCGCGCGGACACGCCTGGCGTTCACGCTCCATGCTGAATCACCAAGCTCGTTCGATTTGAAGTTGCCGCTGCCATTCCAGCTTGTTTTTGCGATCCCGTGCTGTTGCGCAGCGACGACGATGACGTTCCATCCGCGCGGGGATTGCATCAAGGTCCGCGCGCGTCGGCTGCGGATACGGCTGAGCCGGAACAGGACACGTTGAATGTCGCGAGCCAGAAATTATTGAACGTAAAGCTGTTGTTGCTCCCCAATCGAATGGCTGGGCCCAGATCGAAATCGTGGACCAGAAGTAGTTGTTCAGCGACGCCCTGAGCGAATAAGCCAGACTCGGCCTGGTTGCGTTTCGCGATAGGTCAGACTAAGGTCACCGGTGAAGTCGCCAGCAGAGACGGGCCGTCCGAAGTCGATGAGTCCCATTCGGGCGAGGAAATGTTCAAGGTGGCGCCAGGCAATGGCGTCCGGCGATTCTGTTTGAGACTGTTTTGCGTCTGAAGCCGCTCAGCGTGCGCCGCGATGGGATCGAATCTTCGGTTGATCGACGCTGCAGGAGATGGCCATTCGCGCGCTGGACGCGCTCGATGGCTGCGGGCTCACGCCGTGTACGCCAGTCCATAACTGAAGTACCACTCGTACGAGCGGTCAGCGAAACGAACACCGGCCATCGGTGGCGCTGAGCGGCGGGTGCAGAGACGGGCGCCGCGAGAGGATTGTTCGCGGAGGTCGCGGTGGACGACCGACACGCCGTCGACCCTTCGCTGCCGAACTGCTGAAGCACCCGTCCGATGCCCCAAGATCGCGCGGGGCTCCACTTCCGATCTTCAGGCGGAAACCGTTCGTTGAGGTCTGCGCCCAGTTCGCTCTGCGGTGACTGCATAGGAAGCCGAGCGACATGCCGCACTCGGGCGGCGGTCAGCTTGGCCGCGCCGAGGATGGTGCTCGTCTCCGGATAATCTTTGAAGTCGCCGGGCGCGGGCCAGCGGGTGTCGCGCCAATTCGGCGCGAATAGTAGTAGTTAAGTTTGCCTGTTCTGAGGACATTGCTGCCTTCGATGAAGAACGGCCGCCATGCATCTGAACGCTGTCTCAAAGACGGTCAGGTTCACTTCGGCGGGATCGGCTTCAATCGCAGTCCGGATTGAAGGTCGCGTCGAGCGTCAGATTCGATCCGTGCCAACTTTGGGAGGTCGGTACCAGCGCGGTACCGCCAGATTGACTCCGTTGTCAAATGGGTTTCTGCGATCCCGGTTCGGATTCATCGCGACGAGCTTGCGACGTACGGCAGCGCCTCGAGGCGCATGCGTGGCTGCACACCGGCGATGCCGTGGAGCTCGCCAAATCGTGAAGCCCACCCTTTTGCGTCCGGCCCACCAGCGCCCAGTAATCGGCTTCGTTGAGCTGGGTCTCCACCGTCCTGGTGTTGAGACCCCAGACGTACTCTGACTATTCGCTGAACCGAAGCTGCGAAAGGCAGCCACATTTCTGCGGTCCAGCCGTTGTCGTTGATGGCCGCGCTACGCTTTACACAGGGTCCGAACTGAAGATCGATGTCGTCTTCGTTGTCGGTCGGATGAAAGTGGTCCAGGCGGACGCGGACGCTGTGACGCCGAATTTTATGTACGCCGTCATGAGATCGAGGTAGGTGTCCAGCTCAATCTCCGGGGACTCCACTTTACGATCCCCATCGTCGCGTCGGCTCATCGGCGCCTGGATGAGCTCCACCATGTGTGCTGTCCATGCGGGCGCCAATCAGGAAAGCGCCATATCGTCGTACACGAACCGGATATCCATCCGGTCGGTCGGCGTGGCGCCTTCATCCGGTTCGGCCTGCACGAAATCTGTCAGCGGTGTGGCAGTCTCGGCTTCATCGAGCCGGCCGGAATCGAGCCGCACCGATCCAGGCGACACACGGGAGGCGCGCGCGCAACCTGATCGCGGCCGGCGCTTGACCAGCGAAGAAAGCGAAGCGGTAAGAGATACGAATAAGAGCAGCGCGGGAACGCGTGGACGCGCATGAATAAGCGAGAGCGCGAAATGCTAGCATGGATTCGCCGAACGCCCCCATCACCACGGTGAGTTCCCGCGCGCATTCCTCGTTCGATCTTTCCCCACATCTCACCGATTCTGGCTCTCGTCTTCATATTCGCGCTGACCGTTCGAATCATGGGGATTTCCACCCGATTCTGGCTCTGAAAGACGATCAAATCCGTGATTGGTCCATTGCGCTGGGTCCGTTCACGGTGCCGCTCGTCGGCCCGGCGACATCCGGCATGCACGATCGGCCCGGCGTTCTGCTGGATTCTCTGGGCGATTCAATTGTCCGTCCGGACCCTGGTTTGACAACCTGCCGCACGCCCGGCGGCATCGGTAGGCGATGGTGCAGTCCTTCGCCGACGTGCTGCTCATGCTCGCCGTCTGGCAGCTCACGCAGTCGGTCTGGATCGGCATCGCCGGTGCCGTGCCGCTGCGTGACGGCGTCGTACGACCTTTGCCTGGCGCCGCTTGTGGAATCCGGTGATGGGTTCAAGCCTCGCGAAGCTCGTGACCGCGCTTGTGTGCTGCTAGAGTGGCATCGCGGATCGACGATGCGGGTGGCGGCGACCGCCGCGATCGCGCGTGGTGGTCCACGCGTACACCGGGGCGTGTTCGTGCCATCAGTGTCTTGATCGCCCCTGCTCTACAAATGGCGGATCGCTCATCAGGGGTGAGCGGCGCACTGCATCACGGCGCAATGCGGCGACCATCGCGATCGTCGTCGCGCTTCTTCAACTTTGCCTTACGTCATCATCAAGTGCTGAATCGTTTCAGCGACAGCGCGATGGGTGCCGTCACCTACAGCGTCTGGCGCATTCTGTCTGGACAGGAGGGTGGCAGCGGTGATGGAAACCTCGGCGGCTACGTCAGGGCCTTCACGTTCATCCAGGGCGCACCGTGGAGCCGCCGGTGCTGGCGTGGGTGGTGCCAGTCTGTGGCGCGATCGTATCCGTTACCGGCGGGATCCGCTCGTGCTCTGCATGCTGCTGCCTCAGGTGATGGCGATTGCCGGGTACGCGTTTTCTGGCCGCGCTGGACAGCTACTACTATCTCTCGCTGATGCCTGCGGTTGTCCTCACAGTTCTGATGGGAGCAACGGCGCATTACGTGCCGTCAAACCCGAGAGCGCAGTTGGGATCGTGGTGTGCGTCGCGGCACTCGCCATCGTCCCCGCGCGTATTCGCCTGGCCGACACGCTGCACAGGATGCCCAGTATGGTCCGCTCGTCCGGGTCCCGGACGATTGCCGGTCGCGGGCAGCCAATGCGCGCGCGATCGAGACGGAATTCAATTGCCGAAGACGGCCGATCCTGAATACATCTACCGCGTGCTTGGCGGTCGCATTGATCGGTCTGCCGAGTGGACGGCTGTGATTACCGGGAAGGGCGACGTCGTCTATCGCACGAAATAGATAATGGTCTCCGCATGAATGAGCGCCTGCAGTGCCAGCGACGGCGTCTTCTCGATCGTCATTGCGCTGTGATCGAACTGGCGCTGCCGCACCTGGAAGATCCACGCTCGGCGACCGAGCTCTTCAACGGCCTGCTGTCGATGCGCGCTCGGTTCGTGAGCTATATCATCTGTTTTCCTGTTCGTGGGCCAGCTCTGGGTTGGGCACACGAATGTCTTCATCTCATCGCGAAGACCGACACCGGGCTTGGCTGAACATTCTGCTGTTGATGCTCGTGTGCCTGCAGCCCTTTGTGACAACCATTCTCGGAGAATATCCAGAGAATCCGAGGCTGCGATCGTCGTGTTTGGAGTTCTCTTTACTGCGACCAGCGCAGTCTTTGGATATGTCGTGGTACTGCCACGTCAGAGGGCTTTGCTCATGCCGGGATCGACCCGGTGCGCCTCAGGCGTGGTCTCGTTTCGTATCCGCGATCGATGTGGCATCCCTGATTCCGCTCACCCTTGCGTACGGAGTCCACGGCTTGCCATGCTCTGCTATGTCGCGCTCATAGCCCGGCTTCATCGCCGTCGGGTCTCAGTTTCCGGATGCAGGGTTCACACGAAGACGACTTTGTGATCAGGACTTGAAGTTCGTTCCCGTCACAGCGCCTTCCCGCTAAACCCTCTTGCCCACGTGAGCGCCGATCACCCCGGCGCTGCACGCAGCCTCGATCGCGATTTCCCACGCGCGCATCGCGAGCGCGATCACAAGGGCGTTTCCTTTTCCGACGATGGGCGCCAGCAACAGGTAGAGCGTGCCTTCGCGCACAACCAGGCCGCCAGGCGTCAGCACGCTCAGAAAGCCGACGACGTACGCGAGAGGGTAGGCGATGGCGACATGCGGCAATTCGTCGAGTGTTGATGGAGACAGCTCCGCGATGGCCGCGACAAATGTCACGAAGCCGCTGCAGAAGAACGCCCACGCGACAAGAGGAGATTCCCAGGGTTTCAGGGCTGGCCTAATCGACAGCCGGAGAGCGCTTCCCTGCCCATTTTCACAAGAAAGTAATTCGCCGACGCCACGAGGGTCCAGGACGGGCGAGAAGAAGATGAGGGGGTGCGGCCGCAGCGATCGCCCACCAGGGGGCGGATATTGCCCAGCCACTTCGACAGTGCGCTCTCACGGCCCCAGGTCACTTCAGGTAACACGCCGTGATCCGGGCCGGCGGCCATGACGTGGATGACGTGAAGCCAGCGAAAGGCTCGCAAGCGTGGTTTTCCGCCCGGATGCCCTGTTCATGGGCGCGCAGCCAGCGAGCTCAAAGAGGCTGCCAGATGTTGCCTGGAATGTAGCGAACGATGGCGCTCTTGAGACCGGGATGCGGACCGCGCGGCCCCGTGGTATGACCAGCCGGCCGCCGAACAGATCGAGAAGGCGCTGCCACATCCCGAAGTCTCGACGAGCCACCCCGCCCAGCGGCAACAAACCCGAGGGCCACCAGCCAGTTCGGACGGATGTTGCCAGTCGTATGTCCGCGGCGTGTCCCACTGCCGCGACAGCAGCAGGCCCAACAGCACGAATGCGGGGATGACGAAGAATGGCTGCGAGGCGCGCACCATCACCGTTCGCGCGGAACGAAACATCGATGCCACCTATGCTACGCGTGATGCGGACGGGGTGCTTCACGCGTGTGCGGGCCGATCGGCTCAGCTCGCGCCCCGGAGGGCCGGCGGTCGTTCACGTTCGGCCGCTGCGGCATCGGACGGGTATTTGAGGGGGGCACTCCTGAGCGGTGCTGGCTCTGATGGACGTTCACGATCAGATCGGCCCGGCAGTCCGGCCGAGACGGTCTGGCCGCCGATCAGAAGACCAGCAGCACGCCGAAGCTCAATAGCGGTCTGGATTGCCCAGTACAGGGAATGTCTCTGGTCCAGAAGAAACGCGAGTACGTCAGGCCACGCATAAGCCGACGGCAAGAAGAGGCGATCCAGTTCGGCCGAAAAAAATGAAGCGGCCTTCGCGTGTAAGCTACATCAGAAAGAAGACCGTCCAGCAGATCGGGAATTTCCGTCAGGATTTTGTCGAGCGGTATTTCGACGTGCCGTGCTTCCGCTCGTGATGCGTGACAGGAACCTCCGTCACGCGATACCCGAGCTCTTTGGCGATCAAGGGAATGAACCGGTGCATCCCGCCGTAGAGCTGTAATTCCTTGGCGACGACATCAGCTTTGTACAGCTTCGATCCGCTGTTCGCGTATATCCTTGAACGACCAGCCGAAGAGCGTGCGCGCGACGAACAGGTTGAAAGATCTTCGAGGAGATCACTTTCCAGCGAGCTGTCAGCGCCGGTCCCTTTCGCCACCCGCCTGGCCATCGTCAGCATGCTGCGCGCGTCTGCAGGGTGCTCGTACCATCTCTCGCAGGTTTGCCGGGTCGTCCTGAAGGTGCAGGCGTCGAGCGTCAGCACGTTGCTGGCCCGCCGCCATGTCTGGAAGCCGCAGGTCAGTGCCCGGCGATTTGCCGAGATTCCTGCGGAATGAAAACGCGCCGAATGCCGCGGTGCGTGCTCGGCGAGCTGCTTGAGCAGGCGTGTCGAGCGTGCCATCGGTGGATCCATCGTCAGCGAGGAGAATCTCGTGGGTGGCGTTCAGGGACTGGACGGATTTCTCGATGAGCGCGACGAGCTCGTGAAGGCTCTCGTTTTCGTTATGAGACGGGGACGAGGATTGAAAACGTGGGACCGGTGCTTGCCATCGGCGGCAGCATTATCGGTCCCCGGCGCTCGGAAGTCCAACCTCGAGCTCTGAAGGTGTGGCTGCAGATCCGCGAACGCCGGCCCGGGAACGACCGCGCACAACACGGTTCCGTCGGCCATGCGTACACGGTACGCGCGTTTTTCCGCGGCGAGGAGACGGAAATCGTCCGCGGTGCCGCCGGACCAGCTGCATGTGTAAAGTGCGTGTCTCCTGCCCATCGGCGATATGACGGTACGACTCGTGGAAGCGGGCGGCGTCGGCCTGCACCAGCTCGAGGTAGAGGGGAGAGAGATCGCCTGAAATGGAGATCCTGCAGGACGCCTGACCGACGGGCGAGCAGCGGCACTCCAGCTCACCGCCTGCGGGATGCAATTGCCCCAGTAGTCCATTTCGTAGCTTCGCAAAGGCGCCGCGCGGTCTGCGCCGATGATCTCGTTGAAGTACACCGCTTCGTTCGGATGATTGCGGGAAACATCGAAAGTGAAGACGTTCACCAAGCCGATGAGTAACAAGGCTCCCGCCGTACTGCTGGACCCCAGGGGCTGGAACGCGCAGAGAGCCAGGCTGAGCTGCCCAGCCGGAAGCGGCGAGGACGACGAGAAGCGGATAGACGAAGAGAAAGTGACGGATGCCGTTTGTGCAGCGTCGAGCCGCGCGCAACGGCGAGAGCGACGGGCGGCAGCGCGGCCCAGACCACAGCCCGGCGCGGGAAGGGAGATCGAGCGGTCGCGCGAAGCCGAGGCCAGCGCCGCACCCGCAGTACGCACGACGGGAGGAGTCGTGATCAGGGAACCACCAGGGCGCGTAGTGCCCACGGTAGTTCGGCGGGGTTGTAGTCGGCTGTCCGTTGAACAGCACGTGCGTCCCGCTCCACGGATAGTTCAGAAACGCCAGCGGCGCTGCGATCGGAGGTTTCGTCAGCGGCGCGGCCTGGGCCCACGGCCCGAAGGAGATCGTCCCCCAGCAGCAGTGCGCTGCAGCCGACACGACCGCGAGCCGAAGAGTGGTGTCCAGGGAGCCTCCGCCACCCGAATGACCGCTCGGCGACCACGAACGCCAGGACGAGCAGACCGAGGTAGCCGAGATACAGAAGCGCTGCGGCACTGGATGTTCAGCGCGAGTGCCAGGGCGATGAAACAATCTTGATCGCCGTCGAGAGACTGAGAGTACGGCCACTTGCAGGGGATGTTGTCGAGATGAAATAGAGCGCCGCGAGCGCTCGTTGCCGCAAACAGCGCAGGTCCTTGGGGTTGTTCGCTGGCATCTGGCGAAGTGCCGCGGCGACGCGGCGGGACACCATCGCCCAGGACGCCGGGCCACTGGCCAAAAAGACGCATAGCCAGGAGTCCGCAGAACAGCACCCCGCCCCAGCCGGGCACCACGCGTTGACGATGTGAGCGCAGCACGGCGTAGCGATCGAGGCTGGCACCTTCTGCTTTCGGGCGCGGCGCAGTCGCGTGTCGAACGCAATCCGCCGTGCAGGCTTCCACTCTCTTCGGTAAACGTCGATCGATCCCGGTGCGCCGTGGAGAAATTCGCGACCTGCTGGCCGTAAAGCTTGTTGCCGATCAAGCGCTCGTCCCAGAGTGGCACCGGGTGCCAGGCCGACCAGATAGATCATGAGAGGAAGAAGAGCGGCGGCTTGATCAGCACGAATGTCGGGACGCGATCCGCGGCGCGCCGCTGGGCTTCTCGATCAGGAGAGGCGCGAGGCTCGGAGTGCATTTAACGGCGCTTCAACATCGCGCTGCATGAAAGCCAGGCTGAACTTCTTCCTGGTAGGCCTCTCGCGCTGCCGTCGCCGAAGAGGCGCCGCGCGCAGCTGCGGGATCGCTTCAGCAGCGTTTCCAGCGCGTCTGCCAGCGCTGGAGCCATCTGACCCAGGCACCAGCAAAGACCTGATGTCCCGTCTGCTCGATGTCTTCCGGGCAGGCCGTCGGTTGCTTGCTCACAACCATCGGAACGCCAACGCTCATTGCCTCCAGCACCGACAGCGAACCGCTGCCTTCCTCGACAGCGGGAAAAGCAAACACATCCGCCCGTCACCGAGGGCAGACCGCACGTCGCCGACGAGACCCGGCGAATGTTACGCCGATCCGGTCACGCCGGGGAACGGGCCGCCAGCCGCCGGTTCTGCTCCAGCATGTCGCCGCCGCCGGCGACAGAGCCAGTGCGCCTGGACACCGCGCGCCTTGGGGAGCGCCATCGCGTGCAACGCCATGAAATTCAGACCACTCGCCGGGATAATCCACGACGGCAGACTGGGTGACGATGAGCGGCCGCGGACGGGTGCCCAGCACGGGTGACGGGGCCGGACGATCGAGACACCTCCGTGTGGTACGTCATCCGATTGGAACTTCTCTCTTCTCGGCACGGCGAGCTCCGTGGAAAGAATATCCTCGGTGGACCGATAGTGTCGCTGACGACCTTGTCTGACTGTGTGAGGAGGAAACCGTTCCAATCCGCCGGAACGCCGGACCAATCCGCGCCGACCACTCCGGCGTGCATACGAGTTTCATCAGCGGCTCCATAGTCGCTCACGCGAAGGGCGTCGAGAGGAACCCCATCATCATGGATGAACGTCGTTGAAGTAGCTGGCGATGAGTGTGCTTCCGGGGCGAGCTGCGTTGTTTGAAGATCGCACCGCCGAGCGCCCACGGGCCGAGGCCCCAGAGCGAGGCAGGGCTCGTTTTGCCGGCGATGACGTGTGATGTGCCTGGCGAAGGAGCGGCTGTAGAGCGGAAGCGCCGTCATCTGCAGATCGGAGCTGAATGGAGATGCGCGAGGGGCGATTTCGTTGCGCACGAAGGTGAAAGGTGTCCGACGTCGGACCTCGGTTGGTTTTTCGTCCCGGTCGCCCGGCGCCACGACATGGACCGGATGGCCAACGTCTGTGCGGAGGACCGTGCGCAGGTTGTGGCGACGTATGCAGCGTAGCACGCCAGGTGCGGCGAGCGGATTCTTGCCGCTGATCGCCACCACCTGGGCCCGCGATGTGTCAGCGCGCACCCCCCGAGCGGCCCAACTTGACGGACGATGTCGCGCACACCCGTCGAATTTGCTCTTCGGTGATGGCGCGAGTCCGCTCGGCAGGTAGAATCCGCCGGCGCGAGAGCTCTTCGGATACGGGTAATCGTGTCTTCTGCCCGCGACGCGTGCCCGCCTTCCGCAGCGCAGGCTGGTGGTGCGGGGAACGAAAGGCGCGTGGCGTTGATGTCGAGTGCCGTGATCCTTCAGGTGGTTCCGCTGGCCTGTCGCGGGTCATCCCGGTACGAGTTTTCGACCAGGACGCCGTGCATCCGGTGAACGTGCGTTCGTCCGGGAAGCGTGTTCGGCAGCGTAGAGCACGCGAAGACATCCCTTCAACCGCTCCGCGTACGCCGCCGCCATCCACACGTTTCGTGTCCAGGTGCGTGTTCACTTCCCGCAGCTGGCCCAGACCCCAGAAGCGGCCTGGAGCTGCTTCGTCATCCGGTAGTTGAAGCCGATTTCGAGATGCCAGAAGCGTCGCCGCGGCGAAGTGCGCGAAGGTCTTTCAGCAAACGCGCGCGCGCTTGGCGACGCGATCCGCTGTCTGTCACCACCATTCCACCTTCTCCAGTGGTGATGATCTTGTTGGCGTAGAAGCTGAAGCGAAGCCCGCGTGGCCCAAGGTGCCGACCTTCTTGCCCTCGCTCCGTGGCGCCGTGTAGCCTCCGCCGCATCCTCGGCGCGATCAGCAGTCGGTGCTTCGCCGCCACAGCCGAGCGCGGCGGCGTCATGTCGACCGGCTGACCCCCAGAGGAGCGCCATGCGGCATCACCGCGCGCGCGTCTTCTTGGTGATGGCCGCACTCGGCAGAGGCTGACGTCGATGTTTCCCGTCGCCCGCTCGACGTCCACCGAACACCGGACGCGCACCCGGTATACGGGACCGCGCCAGCGCGCGCGAAATGATCGTCAGTGCCGGGACGATGACGCTCGTCGCCCGGCTCCGATGCCGAGCGAGGCCAGCGCCAGGTGCAATGCGCTCGTGCCGTTGGCCCGGTCGTGGTGATGGCGTGCGCGGACGCCGGGCCACTCGGCAAACCGCGCGTTCGAACCGATCGATCTGCGGACCGTTGGAAGACACCACCCCGAGCGCACGCACTCGAGGACTTCGTCCACGGCTCCCGTGCGATCACGGGAGCATTGACTGGGATGTTCATCAATTAACACGGATCTGTCATCAAGGAACTTCTTGGCGCGCTCGCTTCAACCCGGATAGGGACCCTGCTTCACCTCGAAAAACGCCGTGTCTTCGAGCATTTCAAACCCATGTCCGCTTTGGGCCAGCTGGATCTTGTCACCCGTGCGCAGTTCACCCTGGTGCGCCTGGGCGAACCGTCCGGCGAGATACGGCGTGACACGCACCACGTCCTCGCTCGACAAACAGCACTTCCTGCGTCGTCTCCACCGTGCGCGGAGTTTTCCAGATGGATTGTGAGGATCGAATGACCACGCGCCGGCCGGGTGGACGATGTTTGCCCATCTGCAGCGGTGCGTCTTCGGGGGAGTAAAGCGGTCTTCGCCGGCTTTGCAGCACGCCAGCGCGAACGATGATGGCCAGCGGTATCCGTCTTTTTCTATTTTCTCGACTACAACATCGACATACGCGTGAAAATGTACGCGTCCGCAGAGGGATCCGGTCAATAGGAGCCGGCGCGGACTCTCTCTCTCTTAATCGAGGATACGTTCCAGACGACACAATGGCGGCAGTGACCACTGCCCGCGGTAGGCCCGTGATGTTTTCCACGCTCAGCCCTTCCATCCTGGAAGAAGGCGCCGCTTACGCGTCGCGCGGCGTCCGCAGCCGTCCTGGATCACCTGCAGAGCACGGGACTTGCTTGGGTCGCGGCGTATCCTCGATGTCGAATTCGTCGAGCCATCACGTCGTTCCTTGCCGGCTACAGCGGCCGGGTCGTCGCGTCAGACATCGATGCAAGGCCCTTCAGCTCGCCAAGTCGGAGCCTCGAAGCACAGAACCTCGATTTCACCTGCTGATGAGCGGCGCCACGCTGGACTTTTACCATCAGCGTCGCGATGTCGTCATCTGCAACCCCGGGTGTAATTACTGGCTGGACGATCCCGATCAGTTGATGGCGGAAATCAGCAGGGCGGCGGGCGGCGTGTGCTTCTTTGCGAGCGTCGCTGGCAGTTCGCCTTCTGGAGGCGCGATGCGCTTGCCCCTTCCGCTTTCGTTTCACCAGACGCTGGCGGACACGGTATGTCAGGGCTGCCGGCCGGGGCGACCACTTCCAGCTGCCGAGCATCTCTCGTTCTGGGGCCTCCGCCGTCTCTGTAACTTCGGTTCACCGTTCACCGCTACACGACGCGTATTATTCTGAAAAATCCCAGAAAGAAATGCAGATTCACGAGGTTACGAGCCAGTCCGCACCGCTGATGGGTCTGCCACGGCGTCGTTGATCGAGCGGCTCGAACCCCTCTCGCGAACTTTATTAGTGGTGCTCGAAAACTTTGAAGAAATCAGTTCTTTTCGGCGACCCCCGACAGGATTCCAGCAGCACGCCGCTGAAGGTTATCCCCGAACGACGGGACTTCACGTCGCAACCACATCAGTAATGTCCGTCCACTTTGGAGGAACCAGCACAGATGAAGGTCAATGCGAAGAGGAACCTGTCGCGGGCACTGATCAGTGGGCATCGATGCTGTCGACGCGCGACACAACGGCGCTCAGGCGCCAGCCATGGAGTGGGCGCGTCATGAACCTCGTTCGGACGCTGAAGTCCTGGTGACAGTCGGAGGTTCGAGCCTGTCCGCTGCAACAGGTTCGTAAGCCAGTCCGTCCGCTTTGATCGTGCGCACCGGCCGGTAGCGAAAGGGTTCAGATCATTCCGCGAGGCAACGTCTGATGAGATCAGGACCGGGCGTTCCCAAAAGAAAGGGGCGGGTGTTCTCGGGGGCGTCGGCGGTGCGATTGCTGGGATGTTCGCGCCGGCGGCTGATTGGCGCCAGCACGGACGACCGTTCCGGATCTCAGCGGTTTCGCCATCGGAAGGCGATCGGACTGGCTGGCAGGGCGTTCCTTGGCTATCACGCGGTCACCACACCGGGGGCGATCTCATCATCGCGCGCCTGCGCAGGCGCTGCCGCGAGTTATAACCGTCATATTCTGGGCATTCAACGGAAGGCGCTGTCGCGCCGATTATCGGTATCGCGCTTTATTCTCGCGGTCGTATCGAAGAGGCTATCGGTTCTCCTGGCCCCACTGACAACTGGGGCATCCCAGGACTGGGACATCCGACACCTCTTTTCTACCGCATCAGGTCCGCGAAACGGTCGTGAACTACCACGAGCTGCCGCTCTGGAGATCCCCACGCGTCTGCGGCGGCATGGCGCTGCTGGCCAACCCACAATCGCGCGTGCTGACGCCGTTCTTCGCGCTGCATCTGCTCCTGGGAACGGGGCTCGCGCTGCGGCGCCAGATCATTTGCTCTGCTGCCCTCGCGTTTGCTGGTGCCTTTCACCTTTTTCCGCTCGCCGGCGTCAGGGCTGAGCACGATACGGCTGCGCAGGTGTCGCCGGCAGCGCATCTTCGCCTTCTCCTGCAGCACTAACTTCGCCGTCAACCTCGCCGTGGGCATGACGGTCTTTCTGCCTTCCCGTGGCGTACCTGCCATTCATCGCGCGTTGCTCCGAGGCGCGGCATTGAGAACCGGGCAAACCTTTGAAACCGCGGCGCTTCTGGCACTGATTGACGGTGGGGGCGGTCATTACGTGCTGCCTCTCGCGCTGATGTTTGCAGGCGTGCATACGCTGCTGCGTCTTCGCGAGCTCGGTTTCAAACGTGCCCTCGGTCGTCTCGACGAAACTTCCTGCTGGCAACCTGCGGCCTCGCCACGCCATCAAGCTCGTATGATGTTCGAGCTGATGTTTCAGGGTTCACGGCCCCATCGACGAAATGCTCGGGCTGCGCGTTTATGCGCCCTGGCGTACGCCTGTTCTCACGCGCGCGATCAGGGCGTCGACGCCTCGGCGGTCTTTCGCGCGACGCGGGTTTCCTGAACGGGTTCAATTACCGGATTGACGAGGGCAGTGTGTCTACATCAGGTCTGCTGGCCGGAACGTTGCCTCATCGGCACCGCCGGTGCGGCTCTCCACCATAATGGCGCTGGCCATCGATCCTCCTGGTGTTTTTCTCTGGTTCTCATTCGGCAACCCGTGCCGTTTAAGCCCCTGGTCAGCTGTCCACTGACCCATCTTCAACTCGATGCGCGTCGCGGGCACGGCCGTATGGGTGTGGCTCTGGCCCTCGCCGTCCTGGCCGCATTCGGTGTGGAAGGCGTGCAGGCATGGGCGGCGTCCCGGTTCAAACGCCCGGTCATTAACCGGCTTTATGCTCGGTCTGGTCCACTCGCCGCAGGCGTCGCGATTGGGCCATTGGCCACAGGCATCCCTCTCTGGCGCGAGCGTTTCCCATCACGCCGTGGGTGAAACAGGAGCCCGGCGTTCCGTCAGGTCATTACGTACCGATTGCGACTCCAGCGGACCGATCAACCTGCTGGGCTCACTCACAGCGCCTGGGGCGGTTACATGCCCGCGTATCCTGCTGAACAAAGACAGTCACGCTACTACGAGCGGATCAGTGATCCGGGCGGCGATTCGACCGATCGTCCGAGTATCGCGGCGGTGCACCTCGAGGAAACAACGGGCACCTTACAAATCGTGGGAATCGAACGCCAGAACACCCTGCGGATCGCCGCGCACCTGGACCGGCCTGGATTCGTGATCGTGAACCAGAACTACTATCGGCACGGCGTGTCAACGAAGGAAAGGGACGTTGCGCTCGAGCAGGACGATCTCCTGGCGGTGAGACTTCCGGCCGGCGATTACGATCCGCGCCTGTCGCCAGCGCCCCAGAAGCTTTCTCGTGGGAGCAACGTCCTGCACGTTCGTCACGCTTGTATTGATTAGTGCGGTGTTACTGATGCGCGGCCGGCTGCGGCAATGGCCGGCGGCGCGAGGATCGAAACGTGATGCAGGTCGGTGAACTTTGGTCATCACCACACAACACAGCGCCGTCGGCCGTCTGAACCCGGAAGGAGAGCGCGTCAGTGCGCGTCGCGAGTCCGGTCACTCTCCCTCGATCGAGCCGCGGTTGAGACGCACGTCGAGGTTGTGCTGGCCCCGGTTGGGCGGTGTGAAGAAGACTTTACCATTGAGCCGCTCGGAGTCGAGGCTGAGATCCAGATGCCACGGCTCCCCGGAAATCGCGATGGGCACTCCGGACAGCTGGGCAGTCTTCCGCGCCCCATGTGACGGCCACCGTTACGCAGTTACCCCGGTAATCTCATCATATCCTTTCAAACGCTCCCCGGGGTCGCCACGATCTGGTTGAAAAACCACCGTTTCGTTCGGATGATTTCTGACATCAACGCCAGCGCATCGGCAAGCCCCCAGTGCCCGGCAGTGCTCCTGCGGGTTCCCACACCCATCGTCCACGCTGTTTGAAAGAACACGCGGCCCAACCCGCGGCCGCGAGGACAGCGGCAGAATGGGGTAGGCGAACCGGGAGATGACGAACGCCGTCATGCAGCGTTGACCGTTGAATGACGCGGCGAGGATGAGAGGAAGAGCGCAATCAGCCCAGAGCGCGGCACCAGCGTGCTCACCCGATCGCGCGATGCGACCGAACATCGACACGACCGAGAGCGCGGCTCCCGGCGAGACACCGGCGGCGTGGAAGTAGGGAACCACCACGGGGGCGTAAAACCAGGAAGCAAGGTCGAGACTTCGACACCGCCGTCGAACAGCATGGGCGCGACGTAGTCGTAGTTGGCAAAGGAACGACGGCAAAGCGAAGGCAGCGCTACCTGCGCCCACGGCCAGAAAGAATCGTGCCGAGCAAGCAGCATGCCGACTGTCGATCGTCAGCCGCACGGCGTATCAGCCAACGCCGCCAGTTGAACGATCGCTGCAACCACCACGAGGCGGCCCCGAAGAGCCTGGGCCTTATCCCAGTAGAGCAGGAGCGCCGGCGCGAATGTTCCAAGGCGAGCGCCAGCGCCATGGTGATCTTGACAGCGGTCGCGCGACAGGGCGCGACACTTCCGGCGAGATCGTTGAAAAGTAGTGAGCGCCACGATGGTCATTGCGGCGAAGGGCAGATCCTTGGGGTTGTTCATCGGAGTCGGCGAAATGCCGCGGCGGCGATGCGGCGAGCAGGACCATCGCGAGGACGCCGGACCATGTGCCGAAGAGACGCGCGGCCAGGCGGCCGGCGTACTTTCCACCTGCCCAGCCGAAACTCGCGTTGATCGCGTGCCGCAGGACATGGCGGTTGACAGGAACGTAGCGTTCCACCGCCGCGCAGATCGTGTCGAAGAGACCGCCGTGAGATTCCCGTCCACGTCATCGCGACGAGTCAGATCGGCTGCGGAGCCCTCTCCAGAAACTCCCAAATCAGCTCGCGCCGTACGGTGCCGCGGCTTTACTCGTCCCCACGTCACGCCGAAGTCGAACGACGCCCGGATCGCCGAGAGAGGGAGCAGCGCGACAGCGACCAGCGCACGAAGACCCACGCCGCGATGGTCAGCGGCCGTGGGTTTCGGATCGGTTGGAGAGAGCCTGCCGGCATACGCGCGTCAAAGAGTGTTACATTGTGCGACGAGACGGAATTATTGTCCGCAGATCGTTGGCCGGAATCAAGCCAAAGACGTCCGCCAAGCGAAGGCTCGGCGCGTGTTTCGATGTATCGGCTGCGATCCGCGCAGGCGGAGTACGTAAGGAAACCAGCCTGGACGTTCCTGCTAATCCTGCTGTCCGCAGGATGGCTCTGGCTGCAGTTCAGGCATCGACAGCACGCTTCCATATCCGCAGGACATCGACGAGGCTACGTCTCGGGACCGGCGAACCGGACGGTACGACGACCGGCACGCTTTGCATCCCTGCTGTCTCTTCAACTACCCGTCCTCCCGAAATACGTCGCCTGATCGGCATGGCGGCGAGCGTTCTTCGCAGCGCGTCGCACCTGGAGCTCCGCGACGTTCCAGCACATCAGCAGGGTCGGCTATCCGTGCTTTATGAAACGCCGAGGGGGTCGCATCACCACGGGCGCGACAGTTGTTTGCCATCCTGTCGGTCGTTGTGCTGCTTACGACGAGCGCCACGGCCTGGCAACTCTTCCAGCGCCCGCCGTCATCGTTCAGCACGCCCCTCGTGCTGTCGCTGTCACCGCTTTTTCTGCCACTCGTGGACCTACCTGAACGTTACGATATCGTCGGGACCTGCCGTCGTGCTCGCGCTCGCCTGGAACCGGGGCTTTGAACCGGATCGATATGGCAATTAGCGGTTCTTCCCGGTCTGAGCGCAGGGCTCGCCACCGGCTGCTTAAGTATACGCTCGCCGTCATCCATCCTCCCCGTCCTGGTGGCCATCGGTCTGTTCTTCCCACCGGGCGGCGAATCTGGGGATGGCTCGCTGACCGTGACGGCGATGATCGACCGGGATTTCTCGTAAGCCGTTCCTTACAGCCTGCTCGAGCATCCCCTTGTTCCTCGACGGTCTCGCGCAGGAGGCCTATCCTTTACGCCGATGCCCATGCACGGGTCAGCGGCCGCTCCCGGCTTGCCACAACTTCCGCGTAACACAGCCGCACGTTCATCACGGCGTTGGTCCCGCCGGAATCATCGCGGCCGCTGTTGGAGCGTGTGCGTATGCCCTTGCAGGCTGGCGCCGCGCCGTCGTCCTCATGACGTTTCCCGGTGGCGCTTACATCCTCGCGACCATCTGGTTGCTTTACCTTCATTGTCGGGCTGTTCGGCACGGTCTGGGGGCATCATGAACAGCTTTATCGGCATCTCGAAATCGCACACCACCAATCTCGCGGTGGTCGCGCCCGGCATCGCCGAGGCGCTGCTGGCAACCGCGCTCGGTCTGGTGGCGGCCATCCCGGCCGTGGTGATGTACAATATGTTCTCGCGCTGGATCGCCGGATATCGCGCGCTGCACGCCGATGCCGCCGCCGAGATCCTGCGCATCGTCAGCCGCGATCTCGATCGCGGTAGCGTTCGAGCATCGCCCGGCGGAGCGCCGCCGCGCCGTAGCCGCTGCTGAGTGACTCGCGATGAGTGTGCGTCTCGACCATGGCGACGAGACAGCTCGAGCGAGGGTCCACGAGATCAACGTCACGCCGTTCATCGACGTGATTCTCGTGCTGCTGATTATCTTCATGATCGCGGCGCCGCTGGCGACTGTCGACATTTCCGTCGATCTGCCTGCGGCCAACGCCGAGCGAACGCCGCGGCCCGACAAGCCCGCTGTTTCTCACTCTCAAGTCCGATTTGAGCGTTTCGCTCGACAATGACCCGATCAACCGCGCGGCGCACTTGCCAGTGCGCTCGATCAGTGCGACGGCCGGCGACAAGCAGCAGCGCGATCTTCCTGCGCGCCGACAGAGACCGTGCCATATGGCGAGCTTGATGAGCCTCATGAACGAATTGCGTAGCGCCGGCTATCTGCACGTCGCGCTTTGGTCGGGCTCGAAGCGGAGGCTCTAATCATGACGGTCGCGACTCAGGCACTGCCGCCGTGCGGCGCTGGCCGGAGCAGCGCGCTGGGGCGTCTGTTTTCGCGCTGGCGCTCGCGTTTCCATGTCAGCCGGTGCTGCCGCTCTGCTGGCGCGATGGGGCGAGGACGTACGACCTGGTCGCCAATGCGCCGGTGATCACGATCGATCTGGCGCCCGTGCCGGTAGTCGCCCGAGATTACGCCAGAACGAAATCCCGCCAGGCCCGCAGCAGCAGGAAGCGCGAGCCGGAACCCGAGCCGGAAAAGCCGGCTGAAGAAGCTGGAGTCTGCCGCCGGATCCGAAGGCTGAGCCGTTACAGGCCGTTATACCGCCGCCCAAAGTCGAGAAGCCGCCCGAGAACAAGCCCAAGCAGAAGCACGCGAGCCTCCCGAGCGCGCCCAGCTCTGCCGAGACAAGATCCTGAGCGCGCGGCAGCACCAATGCCCGGGTGCCAACTCGCACAACCCGAATGCAGTGCCGAACTGGAAGTCGCAGCTTGGTGGCCCAGCTCGAGCGCAACAAGCGCTATCCGTCCGAGGCGCAATCACGCGGTGAGCAGGGTGTTGCGCAGCTTGCATTCAGCGTCGACCGCGGCGGTGGCGTGCATAATGCACGCATCGTGCAGAGCTCGGGATCGAGTGCGCTCGATCAAGCAACCCTGGCGATGGTCGGACGCGCGGCACCGCTGCCGCCGCCTCCGCCGGAAATCACGGGTAGCCAAATTCCGATCGTCGGTGCCGATCCGCTACAACGCGCGGTAACTGGTCGTTCAGCCGGCTTTCTGGTCGGCGGAGCCGTACGCGACTCGGACGGCCGCGCGTTATCGCCGAGTGCATGTCCCAATCATCACCAGCACCGGACCCGGTAGGATCTGCTTGCGGCAAGACGCTGCAGGGAAGTTCGCTGATCGGCGCTGTGACGACAGCCTGATCGGGCCGCGTGGCGCGGGCAATTGCCAGTGCCGGTGTCTGCGGATCAAGACCTTCGGCGGTTGCTCTCGTAACCAGCGCTGCGAGCGTACGCGTTGGCATGTAGATCGCTGTCGTGGTCGTCGGATCGGCGAGGCTTTGCCAGTCGAGATCGCCCGGCAGCGCGCCCTTGCTGGCATGGCCCGTGACATATTGCACCCGGCGTGCGCGCTTGCGGTCGGTGAGCGGAAGGCCAAGCTTGGCCGCAGCGCCTTGCGCGGCGGTGATCCCGGGCACCACGTCCACCGCGATGTTCGCCTCCTCGCAGGCGGCGATCTCTTCGGCCGCGCGGCCAAAAATGAGAGGATCGCCGCCTTTGAGGCGGACCACGCGTTTGCCCTGCCCGCGCGAGGCCCACCATCAAGGCATTGATGTCTTCCTGCTTGCAGGAAGGGCTCGAAGCCGGTCTTGCCGACCAGCATTTTTCTTGCTTCGCGGCGAGCAAAATCGAGGCACCTCGCGCGAAACCAGATCGTCGAACAGGATCACGTCGGCTGACTGCAGCGCGCGAACGGCGCGCAAGGTCAGCAATTCAGGGTCGCCCGGGTCCGGCTCCAACCAGTGTCACCGATCCGTTTTCGACCGCTGTCCCAAGCCCCTTCACCTCGGCAATGAAGCGCTCGAAATCGGTCTGACCGGGTTCGTGGTTCGGGTTGGCGACGGCCTGCGCGGTGAACAAACTGCCAGAACTTGCGCCGCCCGGAAAATGACAGACCTGACGCTTTCACCGCGCTGCGCCAGCGCGCCGCGGCGACGCCCAGCCGGCAAACCCGTTGGGCAGCAAGAGCTTCGAGCTTGGCGCGGATCGCCTGCGCGAAACACCGGTGCAGCACCATCGGTGGAAATTCCGATCACCAGCGGTGAACGATTGACGATCGCGCCGAACGCAAAATCGCAGAACGCCGGCTTGTCGATCACATTGACCGGGACACCGGCGAGCGCGCGCGGCCGCCGCAAATTCGGCCGCGCCTTCGTCGTCTTCGAATGCGCCGACCGCAATCGCAGCGCTCTTCGAAATTTTCCGCCGACCACGTGCAGCGATTGATGACGATCGCGCCACGCGGCGGATCCGCGGCGAGCTGCAGAGTTCATCGCCGATGTCGTCCGCATAAACATCGACGTATGCGCCGGATGCCGACAGCAATTCGGCCTTCCAGGCCGCAGCAGGACGTTCCGCCCGCAAGGACCGCGCGCTTGCCGTCGAGCGACAGAAAAACCGGGAGCCTGGCAAAGCGAGCCAAGACGCGCCCCTGACGCTTCAAGCGGTTTGCGCGACACGGTCGCGACTAACGATCCTTTTCCAGCTCCGGCAGAACACGAGCCGCAATTGGTGCCGGCGCGCAGCGCAACCCCGATTTCTTCTACGCTTGCCGCCGCACCGCTTGCAAGCGCCGACCGGATGACATTGAGGCCGACACCGAAACAGGCACAGATGAGGAGGGCCGGGATCGGTGACGCCGTGTGTCGACTTACCCGAAAGCACCGCTCGCCGCTCCAGCTCGCCCAGCGCCTCGCTCTCGAATGCGGCCTTCACAGTATCCCATTGCGGCGCCGGCTCGGTCTTAGCCGAGGAAGAGGCAGCCGACCAGCCTGCCCTCGACGAAAGCGGCCACGCGATAGACCCGCGAGGTTCGTCGAAATATTCGGCTAACTCATCTGCCCCTAACAGAGCAGCGGCACGCGCGCGCCAGGCGACAGGTTCGTCATTGCTTGCGAGCAGCAAGCCGACTGCCGTGGCGACCGTCACTCGCGCCCACCATGTGCCCCGGTCGGCAGCGTCGGCGCTCTGCGGGCCAGCGCAAAACCACGATAACGCAAACGCGACAGGCTGGATTGTTACCGGCGTCGCCTTCGCTTCGGGCTGACCGGAGTAAGGGTCGTTTGCCGGCGTCACCAATTCGCCGATGCGCGCGCGACGATGCAGTATCGCCGCTCCAATGGATTTGGCGCGAACAGGCAACCGCGCCGTTGATTTTCGGTAATCCACGACCTTGAGTACGCACGTCCCGTGGGATGAGCGTAGCCTGGCGAAACTCCCACCGCTAAGCCCCAGGCTCCGCGGCGTCCGTCGGATGCACTTCGACGAAGGGTTCGGGGAATGGTTAGCCAGCCGTGGGCTCTGGCCCGAGCGCGTCATCGTGTGCCACTGGTCGCGCACGCGGCCGGTGTTAAGCCGGAACGGAAAATTCTCTGGAGCTTCCTCGATTCAATGCCGGCTTTTCGCACGTTATCAATCGCGCTTTACGATCTGCCGTGAAGAATTGCCCGTCGGCAAAGAATCGTTTCACGCCGCGCGGACCCCCCGGCGTGCCGGCCACTGCACCGGATCGAGCGCGTTGAACGCGTCGTCGTCTAGCTGTGCCAGCGCGCCGATATCAAAATCCCGCATGCCTTCGTTCTCGAAAGCAGACAGGGCCGCATGCTCGCGGAAAACGTCCGCTGCCGAACTCGTACTTGAAGGCATCGGCATAGCCACATCCGGCGCGCAACCTGCGTGACAATCCACCAGTCTGGCTTCGCTTCACCGGGCGTCTTCAGGAACGCGCCGCTGGCGCGAGATGCGCCGTTCGGAATTTGTAACCGTGCCGCCTTCTCTCCCCAGGCAGAAGCCGGCAGCAGAATTTGCGCGCCGGCGTTGATTGTGTCATTCGAGATAACGTTATCCGACACCACGAACAGATCGAGCTGCTCGAGCGCTTCCCGAACAGCGCGTGCGCGTGGCAGCGATACCGCCGGGTTAGTCGCCATCAACCCACAGCGCTCTTGATCTCGCCGCGCTCGATCGCCTCGAACATCTGCACTGCTTTCAGGCCTTCGCGCCGCACGACATTTGGTGCGTTCCAGAATCGGCCGACACGATCAATCTCTTCGGTGCAAATGCCATGTGCGCGGCCAGCTGATTGGCCAGCCCGCCGACCTCGCGGCCACCCATAGCGTTGGGCTGGCCGGTCAGCGAGAACGGCCCCGCGCCCGGCTGTGCCGATGCGGCCGGTCGCAAGATGGCAGTTGATGATGCTGTTGACCTTGTCGGTGCCCTGCGCCGACTGGTTCACGCCTTGCGAGAAACAGGTGACCACCTTCCGGCGTAGTGCGGAACAATTCGAAGAAGCGCGCGACATCAGCGTTCGTTAAGCCCTGCGGCGGCTGCCGTTGTCACCGCGTCCGGCGCAATCTCGCGTGCACGGATGAGCGCCTCCGTAAATCCCGACGTATGGGCACCGATAAAGCTGTCGTCCAGGCGCGTACGTATCGGCAAGATGACCAGCAGCCCAGCGAACAGCACGGTATCCATGCCGGGTGCGATTGAAAGGAACAGGTCGGCGTCTTCGGCGGTGCGCGGTGCGGCGCGGATCGATCACCACGATCCTGGCGCCGCGCGCGCGTTTGTTGGCAGCCATGCGCTGATACAGCACCGGATGGCACCAGGCGGCGTTCGATCCGACAAGCACGATAAGATCAGCGAGATCGAGATCCTCGTAGGTGCCGGGCACCGTGTCGGCGCCGAAGGCGCGGCGATGTCCCGGCGACCGAGGACGCCATGCACAGCCGCGAATTGGTGTCGACATTGGCCGATGCCGATGAAGCCCTTCATCAGCTTGTTGGCGACGTAGTAGTCCTCGGTCAGCAGCTGACCGGAGAGATAGAAGGCGACCGCATCTGGGCCGTGCGCGCGCGACCGTGCGGGCGAAATCCATCGGCGACGCGAGCAAGCGCGGCTGTCCCACGAGACTCGCGCGCAGCGTGCCGTCTACTGCCCGCAACATCGGATGCAGCAGCCGATTGCCGAGGCCGAGTGTTTCTCCAAGCGCCGAGCCCTTGGAGCAGAGCCTGCCGAAATTCGCCGGATGTTCGGGATCGCCAGCTGATCAGCCGCGCCCCGCGGCCGTCCGGCTGACGAGGATGCCGCAGCCCACCCCGCAGTAGGGACAAGTAGTGCGCACGGCCGGCGGGTGATGCGACCGGCGCATTCATCAATACACGTCCTGCTGGTAGCGGCCCTTCTTCTTAAGGTCGGTGACAAAAGCTGCCGCGTCCTCCGCGCTGCGCGCACCATGCTGCGCGACAATGTCGACGAGTGCGCGTCTCGACGTCCTTCGGCCATGCGCTTGGCGTCGCCGCAGACGTAGACGTGCGCGCCATCCGCGAGCCACGACCACAGGTCGCGGCCGACCTCGCGCATGCGGTCCTGCACGTAGATCTTTTCGTTCGCCATCGCGCGACCAGGCGAGTGACAAGCGCGTCAGCACGCCGGACGCCTTCATCTGCCGGTGAGTTCGTCCTCGTAGAAGAAGTCGTAGTTGCGATCGTTGATGGCCGAAGAACAGCCAGTTGCGGCCGTGCGCGCCTTGTGCGCCATACGCTCGCTGCAGGAAGGCTCGGAACGGCGCGACACCGGTGCCGGGACCGATCATGATGATCGGCACCGCAGGATCAGTCGGCAAGCCAAAGCCGTGCGCCTTCTGCACATAGACCTTGAGCGGCATCGTCCGGGTGGAAGGCGCTCCGCGAGGAAGGTCGATGCAACGCCGAGCCGCGCGTCGCGTTGCCGATGTCGTAGCGCACCGCATCGACTGTCAGACGCAACTCGTCCGGGCGTCGGCTTTGGGCGAGGATGAGATCGAATAGAGCCGCGGCTGCAACGGATCGAGCGCCTCGATGAACGCCTCCGGGTCGGGCCGAATGCCGGGGAATTTCTCAATCGCGGCAAGCACATCGAGCGTTTCTGCATCCCCATCCGGATCTTCTCCGGTTGACGAGCGGCCCGCGCCTTCTTTCGTCGCTCGCCGCCGGTGATGTAGGAAACAACTGGAAAAGCATGTCGGGCGCGGGCGATAGCGACACACCGTCGAGTAAGCACCTCGCGCAGCGTGCGGCCGCCGATTGGGAAGTCGGCGGGCGCGGCGAGCGCTCTTGATGACGGCGTCGACCAGTTCCGGATCGTTTGCCGGGAACAGGCCAAATGCATCTCCGACCGCGTAATCAAGACCGCAGTCGGAAAGATCGAACTCAAGATGCCAGGTTTCCTTCTCGGAGCCCTGCCTTGTTGAGCCTCGTCCGCGACAGGAAAGTCGCCTCGACGGATTATCCGCGTAGAGCCGCGTACCGCCGGCGCTACTGGTGCTGGACTCGGTAGCCAGCCGCCGCCGGCTTTGCTTGCTGCGGCGGAGTGTTCGTGAATTCCTCGAATAGCGTCTTGAGCATGCGGGCGGTTTCCTTGCCGCCCGGCACGCACAGATCCAGCCGCTCCTCCTTGCGGAAACATGGCGCCCGAATAGTCCTTGCAGTCGTAGCCGCACTGGCCGCAGTCCTGTTGCGCCATCGCCGCCATCATGCGCCAGCGCAGCGGCTTGCCGTCGGCGAGTTTCATGCGCTCGGCGAGCGGCAATGTCTGGTCGTGCCAGAGCGCGCCGCCGTCATCGTCGTCATCGGCCTTTGACGCAGTCGCGCCTGAGATCAGCGCGCGCCGCCTGCTCGCCGGACAGCGGCGTGACGCCGAACCATCGAGCGACACCAGGCCGGCGAAAAAGCCGTTGAGCCAGACGCGCTGCTCGTCGGAGAACGGCGCGGTCTCGGGGATAAGCGACGGGATCGGCGGCGGCAGGCTTTGCGTCATTCGCCGGCCTCCGCCTCGAACATCTGCTTCAAGCGCTTCGACCTCGTGCGCGGCGCGAGAATGCGAGAAACGTCTCGTCGCGCGAGGCACGATCGGAGCCAGATAGGCCTTGAGCATGCGCTCGACGGCTGCGGCGCGTCCTCGGCCTTGACGTCGCGGTAGATTTCGCGGCCGAGCGCCGCGTCGGGTCCAAAACCGCCGCCGACATAGATGTGATAGCCCTCGACCTGATCGTCGCCCTCCGGTCGACTACCTTGCAGGCCAGCAGGCCGATGTCGCCAATGTAATGCTGCGCGCAGGAATGATGGCAGCCGGTGAGATGGATATTCACCGGGCCGTCGAGCTCGACGCGCGCCTCGCACCAGCGCGCGATCTCCTCGGCGTGGCGCTTGGTATCGGAGGCCGAGAAGCGGCAGCCGACATTGCCGGTGCAGGCGACCAGGCCGGCGCGGATCGACGTCGCCTTGGTCGGTCAGGCCGAGCGCCTCGATGCGCGGCTTCGGCAGCGGCGACCTTGTCGGTCGGCGACGCCGGAGATCAGCAGGTTCTGCCAGACCGTGAGGCGGATATCGCCGTCGCCGAGCTCGCGCGCGATCGTCGGCGAGGCCGCGCATCTGCGTCAGTCGTGAGCGCGCCACGCGGCAGCACGACGCCGATCCAATTCAGCCCCGCCTGCTTCTGCGTGTGCACGCCGATATGCGCGCGCGCGATCGAACGGCCGGGCGCGGCGCAATCGCTTCGCGCGGGCACCTGTGTCGAGCTTGCGCCCGAGCTTTTCCTCGACGTGCAGTGAGAATTTTTCGAAGCCCCAATGCATCGAGCACGTATTTCAGCCGCGCCTTGTTGCGGTCGGTGCGGTCGCCGTGCTCGATGAAGACGCGCACGATCGGCGTCGGCGACCTGCGTCGCGTCTCTTCGGGCTTGACGATCACGCCGGTGTCGCGCGGCGAAATCGCTGGTGACCGGTGATGCCGCCGAGCGCGAGACGAAACCAGACGCCCGGCTCGACGCCGAAGCCGTCGTTCACCTCGACCGCCTGAAAGCCGATGTCGTTGGTATCCTCCAGCACCGGAATGCGGCCGCCGCCGTCGAAGCCGACATTGAACTTGCGCGGCAGGCCGTAGAGCGCGCGCTCGTTGAGGATGTGGAAGTGCCACTCGCGCGCATAGGGCCGCGTGTCGATCAGTTCCTGCGGGTCGATGCCGGCGGTCGGCGTGCCGGTGACGTTGCGGATGTTGTCGGCGCCCGAGCCGCGCGAGCACAGGCCGAGATCCTGGATCGCCTCGACCATCGCGACGGCATTCTTCGGCTCGATCTCGCGCATCTGCAGATTGGCGCGCGTGGTGACGTGCGAATAGCCGCCGCCATAGCGCTCGGCGAGGTCGGCGACGGCCGCGAAGCTGCCAGTGCTTCAGAATGCCGTTCGGAATGCGCAGCCGGCACATGTAGGAACTCTGCGCGGGCGCTACGTAGAACAGGCCGTAATAGCGCCAGCGGAAATTGTCCGCCGGCTTCGGGCGCCTCGTTCGTTCGCGCCTGCTCCTTCAGCCGCTCGTAGGCGTCGAACGGATGCTAGCTCGCGCTTGAACTTTTCCTGATCGGCGAGCTTGCCGCCCGCTGCCAGTACGCGGTCCTGCGCCTTGAATGTGGATCGCGTCCGGGCCCGGTCGGCTCACTTGCGTACCTTCGCCGGCCGCTGCCGCGCGCGCGCGCGCGCCGCGTTGAGGCCCGAGACGAAGCCTTCGAGGTAGCGCTTCTGATCGGGCGAGAAATCGCTCGACATCACGCCGCCATGCCGCTTCGTCTCAGCCAGCGTGCGGCCAAACGCGAGGTCGTCGCGGATCGCCTCGATCGCGAGCGCCCGGAGCGGATCAGATCGAGATACCAGAGCCCGTCGGCGGTATCGCCGAACAGCACCGCGCCGACGAGCCGGCCGTCCAGCGACGACGAGCTTCTTGTAGGCGCTCGAGGCCGGGATCGGAGAGCACGATCTGCTCGGTGCCCGCTGCGCCAAGAAAGTCGCCGGCGGAAAACACGTTGACGCCCGACACTTTCAGATTGGTCGCGAGCACGCTGCCCGGATAACTGCGCCTCGCGCCGGCGAGCTGCGCGGCGAGCACGCGCGCCTGCTCGTAAGCCGGCTCGACCAGGCCGTAGCAGACGCCGCGATGCTCGGCGCATTCGCCGATCGCGTAGATGCCGGGCCTGCTGGTCTGCAGCATGATCGTCGACCACGAATGCCGCGATTAATGCGCGAGGTCCGCGCGTCGCGCGCGAGTTCGACATTCGGGCGGATACCGGCCGCGACCACCACGAGATCGGCCTCAATCTGCGTGCCGTCCTTCAGCGTCGACCGCCCTCGACGCGCGACGTTCGCCGCAGATGCGGCAGCTGTTTCGGCATTGAGGTAGGACCGTCACGCCTTTGCGCCTCGACGTGCGTCTGCAGCATGCGCGCCGCGTGCGCGTCGAGCTGGCGCTCCATCAGCCGGTCCATCAGGTGCAGCACGCGTGACACTGCGCAGCCCGCCTTGGCCGAGCCCGTAAGCCGCTCTCGAGCCCGAGCAGTCCGCCGCCGATCACCACCGCGCGGGTCGCCGCGCCGCGCTGCTGCTTCAGATGGTCGCAGATATCGCCGATGATCGCGGAAGGTCATGACGCCGGGCAATCCCATGCCCGGGAGCGCGAAGCCGGATCGGCCGCGAGCCGGTGGCGAGCACGAGCTTGGCGAAGCGCAAGCGTCGTCGCCGTCGGCGAGCCGCACACCGTGCGCGTCGCTGGGATCGATCGCGGTCGCTGTACGGTACCCATAGAGCAGCGTGACGCCGCGGTCGCGCCACCAGCGCTGCCGGCTGCAGCTCGATCTCTGGACGACGCGACCTCGCCGGCCAGCACCGACGACAGCAGCACGCGGTTGTAGGCAGAGTCGCGGCTCCTCGCCGACGACCGCGATCGCATAGCGGCCGAGCGCGCGGCTGCGTCAGCTCGTCGGCGAAGCGCATCGCGGCCATGCCGTTGCCGATGACTGACGAGCGGCTCGCTCATCGCAGGCTCACGGTCGCGGGGGTCATGCTGCTTCAACGAAGCGATGGCGCTCGTACAGGAATTCGAGCACGCGCTGGCGGCACTTGATGTAGGTCGGGTCGGCGGCCAGCTCGAGCCGCTTGCGCGGCCGCGCCAGCGGCACGTCGAGCACCTCGCCGATGCGCGCCGCCGGGCCGTTGGTCATCATGACGATGCGGTCGGACAGCAGCACCGCCTCGTCGACGTCGTGGGTGATCATCAGCACGGTGTTGCCGAGCTTCTGCGTGGATCGCCATCACCGAGTCCTGCAGATGCGCGCGCGTCAGCGCATCGAGCGCGCCGAACGGCTCGTCGAGCAGCAGCACCTTCGGCTCCATGGCGAGCGCGCGGGCGATGCCGACGCGCTGCTTCATGCCGCCCGAGATCTCCGCCGGCCGCTTGTCCTTGGCGTGCGCCATCTGCACGAGCTCGAGATTGTGCATGGTCCAGTCGTGGCGCTCGGCGCGCGACTTGGTGCCGGAGAACACCTTGTCGACGGCGAGCCGCACGTTGTCGTAGACGGTGAGCCACGGCAGCAGGCGAGTGGTTCTGGAACACGACGGCGCGATCGGGGCCGGGATCGTTCACCTCGCTGGTTCTCCAGCAGCACGCCGCCGCGCGTCGCGGTGGTCGAGGCCGGCCACGATGTTGAGCAGCGTGGACTTGCCGCAGCCGGAGTGGCCGATGATGGAGACGTACTCGCCCTTCGCCACCTCGACCGTGACGTCCGTTGCAGCACCTCGGTCTCCTGCGAGCCGCGCGTGAAGGTCTTGTCGACGTGATCGATCTTCAGATAGCGTCATGCTGCGCTCCTTCAGTTGGCCGCGGTGCCGCGCGTGACGATGCTGGCGATGAAGCGCCACGATGCGGTCGAGCACGAAGCCGATCAGGCCGATGTAGATCGAGCGCCACGACGATGTCGGACAGGCGCGAGGAGTTCCACGCGTCCCAGATGAAGAAGCCGATGCCGACGCCGCCGGTCAGCATCTCGGCGGCCACGATGGCGAGCCACGACAGGCCGATGCCGATGCGCAAGCCCGGTGAAGATGTAGGGCGCCGCCGACGGGATCATGATCTTGCATGAAGAACTCGAACGGATTGAGCCGCAGCACGCGCGGCGACGTTGCGGTAATCCTGCGGGATGTTGCGGATGCCGACCGCGGTGTTGATGATGATCGGCCACATCGCGGTGATGAAGATCACGAAGATCGCCGACGGCTGGCTGTCGCGGAAGGCCGCGAGCGAGAGCGGCAGCCAGGCGAGCGGCGAGATGGTGCGCAGCACCTGGAAGATCGGATCGAGCCCGCGCATGGCCCACACCGACTGGCCGACCAACGTGCCGAGCGCAACGCCGACAACCGCCGCCAGCGCGTAGCCTAAGCGCGACGCGCTGCAGGCTGGCGCGACAGATGCCAGAACAGGCCCTTGTCGATCCCGCCGCGATCGAAGAACGGATCGACGATCAGCTCCCAGGTGTCCGACAGCACGCGCGATGGTGGCGGCAAGTGTCGCGCCCCGCCTTGCGGCACGAGCATCTCCCACACCGCGTGAGGAGCAGCGCAACAACGATCACCGGCGGGATAACCCGCGCAGCCAGAACTGCGCTTGTTCCGGCAGCCAATCTGCGTTCTGGCGCAACCGGCAGGCAGGCTCAGCACGACCGGTTCACTGGCGGCGGTCGCAATCGTCTGGTAGCCGGCTGGCGTCACCAGGTCGGTTCTTAGATGGCACGTTCATCGTGCAATTCTGCCGGTGCTTCGCGATAGCGGCGGGCCGCCTGCGCAGGCGGCGCCCGCAGGCATCAGACCTCGACCCGCTTGATCGCTAGGCTCTTGAGGTAGGCGGCGGGATTGTCGGGATCGAACACCTTGCCGTCGAAGAAGGTTTCCTTGCCGCGCGACGTCGACGGCCGGGATATCGGTGGCTGCGAGGTACTGAGCGCTCTTGGCCGCCTCGCGCCAGAGATCCTCGCGGTTGACCTTGGCGATCAAGCGCCTTGGTGTCGTAGCCGGCTTCGAATTTTCCCCAACGGATGTCTTCGGTGACGAAACCAGAGATCGTGGCTCTGGAACGGATAGGAGGCGAAGTCCTGCCCAGTAGCGCATGATGTGCGGGCTGTTCTCGACGACCTTGCCGGAATGCCGTAGTCGAACTTGCCCTTGACGCGGTCAGTGACGTCCTCGACTGGACAGTTGATCCACTGCCGCTTGGCACAGATCGCCGCCACCTCGGCGCGATTCTCCGGATTATCCGCACCATTGCTGTGCTTCCATCACCGCCATTGAGCATAGCCATGCGTCGCCTTTCGGGATATCTTGTCGACGCAGGCGGCGCGCATGCCGAGCGATTTCTCCGGATGCCTGTTCCAAAGCTCGCCGGTCGTGATCGCCGTGTAGCCGATCGTGCCTGGTGGATCAAGCTGCAGATTCCACGGCTCACAGACGCAGAAGCAATCCATCGTGCCGACCTTCATGTTCGCCACCATTTGCGGCGGCGGGCACCGACGATGGTCTCGATGTCCTTGTCGGGATCGATGCCGCCGGCGGCAAGCCAGTAGCGGATCCATAGATCGTGGTGCCGCCCGGGAAGCGTCATCGCGGCCTTGATCGCCTTGCCGCGATGCCTTCTTTGCTATCCAGCGCGACCTTGAAACGGCTCGGTATCCACGCCGACTTTGACGTCGGCTCGTATTCCTTGGCGACCGAGATGCATTGGCCGTTCAGGTTGAGCCGAGCCAGAATGTACATCGGTGTCGGCACGTTGTTCTGCGTCACCTTGCCGGCGCTGATCAGGTAAGGCATCGGCGTAAGGATGTGAGCGCCGTCGATGCCGTTCGCATCGCCGCCCAGAACGAGATTGTCGCGCGTCGCGCCCCACGATGCTTGTTTGCTGACTTCGACGTCGGGCACGCCGTTCTTGGCGAAAATGCCCTTTTCCTTCGGCGACGAACAGACGGCGCCGCATCGGTCGAGCGCGATAAAGCCGAGGGTCGCCTTCGTTACCTCGGCTCCATCAGCCAATGCCATCGGCAGGCCCGAAGGGAAATTGCGTATTGACCGCACCGAGCAATGCAGCGGTTCCTGCACCAGCTTTGAGAAGTGAGCGGCGGCTCAGACCGCCGCTGCCATTGCGCCCCTGCCTGATCGTCATTGTTGTCGCCATCCTTCAGTTTGTGTTGCCCCGGTCGATACGCCCCACTCCGCCGTTTCCTCTTCGCGTCTCTTTTGACGCGCCAATAAAAGCCGCTGGCCTGAAGCGCGCCGTTGCGCATTCCCAGGACAGCGGCGTTGCTATCGGCCCGTCATTGGACCAGGAGCGCCGCCGAGGCGGCGTCCCTTCGCTCTATTCAATTCAAGTGCTGTGCCAAGTCCGCCAGAATGCCAAGAAAATCCAATCAGATCAACAACTTGTCGCCAAAAGGCGTGCCTGGTGGAAGTCACAAAACCAACGATCGGTGCCTACGGACAGCGCAGACTGCGGAATATTTGTGCAGTGCAAAATCAACGAACGACAGACAAGTGTGACCGCTGTGCGCGTTTCGCCCGCCACGACGCCAAGTAACCGGCAATGTCGTGCGCATCCCGAACTGTGGGCCGACGAACGCCCCGATGCCTCTCGCGCTCAATGCCGCACCCTGGCGTACGGGTGTCCCCGAGTGCCGCATCATAGAGGTCGGGGCGGAAAACGCTTTCGGCCGTTGCTTGCAACTCCTCTGACAATGGCGCCTGTCCCCACCGCACGACCTGCGCGTAGGCCCAAGCAGCCTGAAGAGGGTTCGGGTCGAGTTCGCACCGTTGGGACCAACTACAATGTACCGGTCGGATTTCCGGATTGATCCATCAGGTGACGTCTTGAGATTTCCCGTTAACGTGCGGACGACAAGTTCGGAAGTGGTCCCGAGCCGCTGGGCAACAATGTGCGCCACATGCTCGCGATTGACTGCCTGGTCGGCAAACTCCGTCGCACGTGCGAGGGCGCGAACAAGTGCACAAACCGTGTCAGGATCTTCATCGGCCCAGCGCTGGCGCAACGCCAATACCTTTTCCGAGACCTGCGCCATAATCTCACACCCAAAGTGCAGGATATTTCCGACACCCAAATCAACCGCCACGGAATTCCAAGGCGCGCCGACACAGAAAGCATCCAACATGTCCGCTGGCGGGGCTTTCCACCATGTACGGTGGCGGCAACACAACGAGGCGCACGTCCTCGTCCGGATCCACGCCACCCGCGGCCATCCAGAAACGGAGCTGATAATTGTGGATTGGAGAAGGAAACGTCATTCCGAAGGTGAGCGGCTCGAGACCGCGCGCTTCTACGTTCTAGTACTACACGCGCCAATGCTCGCGCCGACACCTTGGGATTCGTCAGATCGCCATCGCTCGCGTTCGGACAGCATAGCAAAGAGTCGTGGCGACACTGTAATGGCATTGCCATTGATTCCCAGATTGAACGGCACAACGAGCGGCACCCGCACGTGACCGATGCCAAGGCTCGAGGCGATCGCAACCGGTGACAGCAGATGCGCGGCATCGAACAGGCCAATATTGAGCTTGTCGCGCACATTTGACCACGAAACTTCGCGGACCAATTCGACATCGAGCCCTTCATGCCGCAGCAAAACCATGGTCAACGGCGACCAACAGGCGCAGTCGCATCAACCAACGGGATGAAGCCAATTCAGCATCTTCTCGGTCATTTGAGCAGCTCCGCCGCCGTCAGGACCGATTGGGCAATGTCCACGATCTTCTTGTTTTCATTCATGGCCGTCGTGCGCAGCAGCGTGCATAGGCTTTCTCTTCGCTGAGCTTTTTGGCCTGCATCAGCACGCCCTTGGCCCGGTCGATGACCTTACGCTCTTCCAATACGCCTTTGGCATGATCGAGCTCGGATTGCAGGCGGGCGAACGCGTTAAACCGCGTGAAATGCACAGATCGAGGATGCTGGTGACACGCTCTTTCTTGAGGCCATCGACGATGTACGCGCGAGACGCCTGCATCGACCGCGGCCTGAATCGAAGCGCTGTCGCTCTGATCGACAAACATCGCGACCGGCCGTTTCACGCGCGCGGCTCATCTGGAACATCTGCTCGAGCACGTCGCGGCTGGGATTTTCCAGATCGATGAGGATCACGTCAGGATCGAGGGCATAGATGCGCGAAAGCAGATTGTGCATTTCGGCGATGCGTTCAACCTGGGTAAATCCAGCTTCACGCAGGCCATCTTCAAGGATGGCAGCACGGACTGGGCTTCTCATCGACGATCGCAATCTTCAGCGCTCGAATCCCGCTGTTCCCCGACAATAACGTGCCGTCGGCTGGATGGATCCGATCCTCTTCCCGTCGCGGCCAAATTCCTTGTCCCTATCGACATCCCTTTTCCCGGGCCGCGGCCAATACCATCCGTTCGTCCTGTTCAAGCAAGACCCATTCCATTTGGATTGGCTGAAGAAACGCCTGTTTGGACGCGGCAAATGACGTCGGCCGCCTCAATTTGCGGCAAATGACCAGATTTTGGGTGACCTCAACCTGTTTGATTCAGTCCCACGCCGTTTACGTTCGCTGCTCACCGCGTCCGCTGCTTCCCGACATTGGCGTGAAAATCGCGGCCATTTCCGCTTGCCGCCACAAAGCCGGCGCGGATGGTAAAATCCCCGAAGCGCTCGCCCTTCTGGCGTTCCGCCGCGTAGGCCGCGAAAGCAGGCTCGAGCGCAGCCACGATCCCCGCGTGATCGAGATCTTCGGCGTAGAGCTTGTTCATGCGCGAACCGTCGAAAGCCGCGCCGAGATAGAGGTTGTAACGGCCCGGGCCTTTGCCGACCAAACCAATCTCAGCGAGATAGGGCCGCGCGCAGCCATTGGGGCAACCCGTCATGCGGATGACGATATCGTCCGCGGAAAGCCCGTGCGCTGCGAGCTGTTCGATCGAGCGCCGTCACCAAATCCGGCAGATAGCGCTCGCTTTCGGCAAGCGCGAGCCCGCAGGTCGGCAGCGCAACACAGGCCATTGAATTGCGCCGCAAGCCCTGACCAGGGCGCAAGCAGACCCGCTTCGCGCGCGATGCGCTCGATTTCCGCCTGCTGTGCTCGTTGGCACGTTGGCAATGACCAAGATTCTGGTTCGGCGTGATACGGAAATCGCCGTCATGCACCTGCGCGATCGTGCGCAGTGCTGTTTGCTGGGCGGCCCCGCCGACATCGTGCACGCGCCCGTTCTGCACGAACAGTGTCAGATGCCCGCGCCCGTCGGCTCCCTTCGCTCCAGCCGTACCGGTCGCCGGTCGACGTGAACGTGAACGGCTTTGGCGCGCGCGAGCTTGACACCGGCGCGCCGCTCGACCTCGGCACGAAAATTGTCGAGACCGCGATCCTCGATCGTGTACTTGAGCCGCGCGTGCTTGCGGCTCTTGCGATCGCCCCAGTCGCGCTGCACGGTGACGACGGCCTCGGCAATTTTGACGGCATCCGTTGTTTCGCAAAACCCATGACGTCCGCAGCGGTGCGCGGATAGGTATCCGCGCTCGCCATGGGTCATGCCCATGCCGCCACCAACCGTGACATTCCAGCCGACGACATTGCCGGCAGCGTCTGCAATGGCGATGTAGCCGAGATCGTGCGCGAACACGTCGACATCGTTCGACGGCGGCACCGCAACCACGATCTTGAACTTGCGCGGCAGAGTAGGTCTTGCCGTAGATCGGCTCGACAACCTCTTCCTCGCCGCCCGCGATCCGCTCGCCATCGAGCCAGATTTCCCGGTAGGCCGGGGTGTGCGGCAACAGGTGGTCGGATACGGAGCGCGCCAGCTCGATCGCCGCGGCGTGCGCGCGCGACTGCTCGGAAGGACGTTGCACATGACGTTGCGGTTAATGTCACCACAGGCCGCGATGGAATTGAGCAAGGACTGTGTCGATCGCTTTCAGCGTCGCCTTCAGGTTCGACTTGATGACGCCATGAAGCTGCACGGTCTGCCGCGTGGTCAGCCGCATGGTGCCGTTGCCGTAAACACGGGAGACCTCATCGAGCGCGAGCCATTGTCGCGGCGTCAGCACGCCGCCCGGAATTCGCACGCGGATCATGAAGGCAAACGCCTTCTCCATTTTCTTGCGCGTGCGCTCCGGCCGCAGATCGCGGTCGTCCTGCAGATACATGCCGTGGAACTTCACCAGCTGCTGGATCATCCTCGACGATGCCGCCGGTGATTTCCTCGCGCAGCCCCTCGGCGAGCGTGCCCCGCAAGTAGTCGCTCGCTTCCTTTGATGCGCTCGTTGCGCGAGACGTCGTCGGCCATTGTTTTACCTGTAAGACGCGCGTAAACGCGCTATGGGCCGTCAGATGCAGGATCAATACGTATCCTGCAGATAGCGCTTTTCGCGCTCCAGTGTCACCACCGCCTGCTCGGCCGCCTCGGGGGACAGAGCCTTTACGTCCGGCATAGGCGCGCACCAGTGCGGCGCGAACGTCCTTCGCCATCGCTTTGGCGTCACCGCAGACATAGAAAGGGCACCGCCGTCGAGCCATTCGATCAGCTCGGCGCGCCGGTCCCACAGCTTGTGCTGGACATAGATCTTCTCGGGCGTGTCGCGCGGAGAACGCGACATCCATGCGCGTGAGCGCACCGTCTTTCAGGGCATCCTGCCAGTCCAGCTGATAGAGGAAGTCGTGCGTGAAATGCCGGTCGCCGAAGAACAGCCAGCTGCGGCCCTTGGCCTCCGTGGCCCGGCGCTCCTGGACGAAAGCGCGGAACGGCGCGACGCCTGTGCCGGGACCCACCATGATGATGTCCTTGTCGGGCGCCGGCAGCGCGAAATGCTTGTTCGGCTTGACCTTTACGCGCACGTGGTCGCCGCGCTTGAGCCGCTCGGCCACGTAGTTCGACGCAACGCCCTTGCGCGCGCGGCCATGGCTTTCGTAACGCACCGCCGAAATCAGCAGGTGCGCCTCATCGCCGACTTCGCGCCGGGACGAGGCGATCGAATAGGCGCGCGGCGCAAGCGGCCGCGTCAGCGCACGCAGTTTCTCGGCATCGAGCGCGATCGGAAACGTCGCGATGAGATCGATGAGCTGACGGCCAACGATCCATTCGCTTTGCCTGGCCCTCGTCGAGCAAGGTCTTGACGTATTGATGGCCGGTCGACGACGCGTAGGTCTCAACGGTCTTGAGCGAAAGCGTGGTCACATCGCGTGACTTGATGAACTCTGCGCGCAGCTTCTCGTCCGCGGAAAGGCCGGCAGCCTTGAGCAAGCTCGTCCACATAAGCCGGATCGTTTTCTGGATAGAGGTCGAGCGAGTCGCCCGGCTCGTAGGCGGGCGCACCACCTTCGAAGCCAAGCGCGAGATGGATGGTCTCCTTGTCCGACCGCGAGGAGTTGAGGTCGACGTACTCGGTGATCTCGGCTTCGACCATGTCGGTGTTCAGCGCGGGAGCGGGCTTGGCGCCGAAATCGACCTCGATCGCACGCCGCCTGCGTTCGGAGGCGCCAGCGCCTTCACGGCGTCGCCGATCCAGCGGCCGGCGGGCTCGGCAAAATCGAGATCGCAATCGACGCGATCGACGATGCGCTTGCCGCCGAGCGCGGCCAGCCGCTCGTCGATCTTCTTGCCGATCGCGCAGAATTCCGCGTAAGCGGTGTCGCCGAGCGCGAGCACACCGAATTCGACGCCCTCAAGGCGCGGCGCGCCCTCACCCATCAACTCGTTATAGGCACGCGATCGCCCGCGCCGGCGGCTCGCCCTCGCCCCAGGTGGCGGCGATGAACACAAGCCGCTTGGCGGTCGTGAGCGCCGACAGTTCGAGATCGGCCATGTCGATGATCGTCGGCTTGAGACCCGTTCTTGCGCGCCGACTTGGCGAGATCGCCGGCAAGCTTCTCCGAATTCCCTGACTCGCTCGCATAAACGATCGTCAGCGGCTCGGCCGGACGCGCAGGCGGCGGCCGGCTGCGGCGCCAACGCTACGCCGCCGCTGCGGCATCAAGACCTGCGAGGAACCCGGCAAGCCACGCCCGCTGGTTGGCGCTGGCGGGGCCGACCACGCGGTTGAGGAGATCGATCTCCTCTTCGGCGAACGGCGCGGTCTTCGGAATTGGCGACATTTCCATTCTCATTTCTCGGCGGCGCGACAGGCGCCGTCGCATTGCAGAGGCGTCAGATCGACGCCGGGAACAGGTGGTTGACGATGGCGAGGATGACGAGCAGGGCCACCCCGATGCCGAGGCTCCAGCCGATCAGCTTCTTCTCGATCGGCAGAAGCGGCTCGACCTCCGCCTTGCGAAATTCCTCGCCGACATTCACTTGCGACATTGTTTGCTCCTTCGCCTTAGCTGGCCAACGGCGGCTTCACGCCGCTGAAGAACAGCCAGGAAATCAAAAGACCGACCCAGATCACGAAGCCGAACAGGCTCACGACATAGACCGCGGCAAGCCGGCCAATGCCCTCCTGCCAAAGCTTCTTGAAGTTGGAGAGCACCCCGATCGAGAAGAAGGTCAGGATAAAGAAGACGACCCGGATGGTGTTGGCTTCGCCCATCGCCGCTGGCACTTTTGTCGCGATATTCGCCGGCGTCGCCAGCGCGAGATAAAGCCCGACCGCGAAGGTCAATACGAAGCCGAGGACGAATTTCGGGAAGCGCTCCCAGATCTCCCGCACGCTCGCTTTGTCCGAGGTGCGATTGATGTGGTTTGTCCAGATGTAGCCGAGCACGAAGGCCCAGATGCCGATGAAGATGTCGATGAACACCTTGATCGTTGCCGCCGTGCCGAGAATCCAGCCAGGCTGATACTTGATGCCTTCCGCGGCGTTCTGCGCGAGGATCAATGACTCCGTGATGGCGCCGGCGCGCGACCGCCGCACCGTCGGTCTTGACGGCAAGACCCATCCAGGCACCCGCCACCAGCGGCTCATGTGACAAGAACGTCTGGGCCAGAAATGGCAGCAACAGCACTTCGACCACCGCAAACACGACAACCAGCGAGGAGACCAGCACCGGATCATTGGTCGCGCGCGGATGGCGCCGCCAGTGGCGATCGCCGCCGACACGCCGCAGATCGAGATGCCGGACGCGAGAGGCGCCGCCCATTCGCGATTGAAGCCGAACCATTTGCGGGCAACGAAATAAACGACTGCCCAATAGATCAGATAGGCTTCGATGATGGCGCGCGACGCCGCGCAGCAGGAGAGAACTCGCCAGCGACAGTTTGCCGGCGGCCGTCACCGCGAAGAAGCCCCCAGGATCACGATCGCGATCTTGATGTAGAGCTCGGGGCGTACAGCGTCCTTTATCCCTTCGGCGAAACGCGGAAACACATTGGCGATGACCAGGCCCGCGATCAGCGCGAAGATGTAAGCGCCTTCATTGGTCAGCTTGAGCGACCAGCTGATGCCGAATTTCTGCAGATTCAGCCGGCGTGACCGCAGCGAAATTGGCGAAATTGCCGACGATCCAGCTCGCATAGGCGATCCAGAACACCGCAGTGAAAGCGAGCGCGAATTTCTTGATGTCGCTCTTGAGCGCGACCGCGGCGGCGCTCAGGACGACGAGCAGCGCGACGTAGGTTGCAACCAGCGCGCCGAAGCCGCCCAAGCGAGGCATACGACTTTGACACCGTACCAAGAGCCTTGCCCGCGTCATTCCACACCGATGTGGTGACGACCCAGCCGAGCAGATCGACATTGGCGATGCCGGCCAGCGCCAGAATGAAAATGAAAAGCCCGATGATCAGCGACAGCCAGTCTTCGCTGATGCGCGGCGCCAGTTCGACATTGTCGGCGCGACGGGGCGTTGTGCCGGGCCAGGTGGTGGTAGCTCATGGACCAAGGGTCTCCTTAACCGGCAAGATGCGGCAGAACGCCGACGGACGATCAGGGCCACCAGCGCGGTCGCAATCGCCACCGCCCAGTTATCGAGCCAGGTCGGCGCCAAGACGCGTTCGGCGTTCGTGGGGAAAATCGGTCATTGGTCAGCTCCCGTGCCAATGGGCAGGAGCTGGATAAATAGGATGTTATTCTTAAAAACCGCAATAACTGCCCGAAAATAAGAAGAAATTTGTCGTTTTGGCCGCCAAGACGATAGCAATTCTTCCTGCCGCGACGCCCTTGTGGAGAACGCCGGTACCGCTCGAATCCCGCAAAAACGTATGCAAAACACAGAAGATGTCGCTCACTTCGGAACTCTTCGCTCCTTGATGTCCACTTATCGCCGCAGGCTGCACGCACTGCTGACGCCGGCCGAGCATCGGCTGTTCGTACGCCTCGACACGCCGCAGAAGATCCAGACCTTCCTCGACAGGCTGCCGGTCAATTTCGGCCTCAACGGCGATACGGCGATGTCGCCACGCAGCGTCCTGAAGGCGCGCATGGCCCACTGCGCCGAAGGTGCGATCTTCGCCGCCGCGCGCGCTGGCCTATCACGGCAGGCCACCACTACTGATGGATATTCCGCGCGCTGCCGAGCGATCAGGACCACATCATTGCGCTTTTTCGCGAGCACGGGCTGTGGGGCGCTATCAGCAAGACCAATCATGCCATCCTGCGCTGGCGCGATCCGATCTATCGAAGTCCACGCGAGCTCGCGATGACGTATGCGCACGAGTACTGCCCTGCCCGGAGGCAAGAAATCGATGCTGTCGTTTTCGAAGCCTTTTTCGCTCGCACGCTATTCGCCGCGCAGCTGGGTGATCGCGCCGGACGATCTCGACCAGCTGCTGGTCGACCTCGACACCTCGCCGCATCTGCCGGTCGCGCCGCGGCACGCGCTGCGCCAGCGCCGTCGCATGTCGCGCGTCGAGATGCTTTCGCAGGAAGTTGTGGAATGGCAGGATCCGCGGAAGAAGAGAAAAAGAAGAAGCGGAAGGCGAGACTCTAGTGCTCGTCATGGCGGGCATAGCCGTCCGAAGCGACGGCGTGCTTCGCACGCCTACGTCCCGGCCATCCACGTCTTTGACTTTGCGCTTTCGTAAGACGTGGATGCGCGGGTCAAGCCCGCGCATGACAGATGAAGAGTCCGCCCGGTATAACGCAATGCATAATCTGACCTGAGGCACCTCGCGTGACGTCTTTCACTTTCCGCAGGCAGTTGACGATCGAATGGGGCCAGTGCGATCCGGCCGGCATCGTGTTCAACAGCCGTTTCTTCGAGATGTTCGACGCCAGCACCTGGCAGATGTTTCAGGCGGCGCTCGGCGTCAAGGCGCACGAACTCGCAGGTGAGTTTGGCATCATGGGAATTCCACTCGTCGATGTGCGCGCCAATTTCCTCAAACCCATCAAATTCGGTGACGTGGTCGACATGACTTCCCGGATCAGCGAATTCCGCCGATCCAGCTTCGACGTCGAACACCACCTCTCGGTCGGCGGCGGAGTTGGCGGTCGAGGGCGGCGAAACCCGCGTTTGGGCGTCGCGCAGCAAGGATGACCCGGAAAAGATCGGCGGTACCACAATCCCTGCCGACGTGATCGCCAGGTTTGGGTCGGCGTAATCGTTCCAGCCATTCCCGGGAATTGGTCTGGAGAAGGCCTTCGACCAGGCGCGCTACGGCGCTAGTATTGGTTGTTACAAAACAAGACAATAAGCGCGCAGAGTATGCGCGCGAGGATGAGACGCTTGGCCCGTCTGCTTGAATGCAGGCTCAATGGCCGTGACCGCGCCGACGCGGTCGCCGACAACATTCTGTTGCTCGACTATCTGCGTGAGAAGGTCGGCCTTACCGGCACAAAGACGGGTTGCGACGGCGGCGAGTGCGGCGCCTGCACGGTATTGATCGATGACAAGCCGACGCTCTCCTGCCTCACGCTTGGCCGGCAACCGTTCAGGGCAAACGCGTCGACACCATCGAATCGCTCGGCACGGACGGGCAGCTCTCGGCGGTCCAGCGCGGCTTCCATGAAAGCTCGGCTCGCAATGCGGCTATTGCACGCCAGGCTTCATTATGGCCTCGGCCGGGCTGTTGCGGCGAAAACCCGGATCCGACCGATGCAGAAATCCTGGAAGCGCTCGGCAGCAATATCTGCCGCTGCACCGGTTACGTGAAAATCATCGAGGCGGTGAAATTTGCCGTGGCGCTCGGCAGACAAGGCATCGCGCCAGATGCACAGCTCTTTCCGTGGGGCGGCGCCATGAACAAACCCGCACCTGCACACAACATCGGCTCGTATGTGCCGATGATCGACGGGCCGGAGAAGGTCTCCGGCCGCGCCAAATACACCGCGGATATTCTTGGCGCCGGCCAGCTCGGCCGGCCGCATCTACCGCAGTCCCTATTCGCACGGCGAGATCGTCAATGTCGACGTATCGGAGGCGCTGAAAGTCCAGGGCGTCGTGTCCATCGTTACCGGCGCCGACTGCGACAAGACCTTCGGCGTGCTCCCGGTCGCGCGTAGCGAGCATCCGCTGGCGCGCGACAGAGTGCGCTACCGCGGCGAGCCCGTTGCGGCCGTCGCCGCGCGTCGACGATGCCGCCGCGCGCGAGGCGGTCCGCCGCATCAAGCTCATGGTGCGCGAGCTGCCCGCCTACTACACCGCGAGGGACGCGCTTGCGCCTGGTGCCACGCTCCTGCATGAGACGAAGCCCGGCAATATCGAGCGCGATGTCCTGTTCGAGCTGGGCTCGACGGCGCAGGGATTCGCCGAAGCCGATCTCGTGCGCGAAGGCACCTATAACTGCGCCGAGGTTTGCCAGAACCAGATGGAAATGCACGCCGCGGTCGCCGAATACGACGCCGTGCGCGACCGCATGACGGTACATGCCTCCACCCAGGTTCCCTACTACGTGCACCTGATGCTGTCGCAGATCCTCGGCATGGACATGTCGCGGATCCGCGTGATCAAGCCGCACGTCGGCGGCGGTTTCGGCTGCCGCACCGAGACGCTGAACGTCGAGCTGATCGCCGCGCTGCTGGCGCGCAAGGCCAACGCCACCGTGCGCATGGTGACGACGCGCGAGGAGACCTTCATCACCCATCGCGGGCGACCGGAGACCGACATCAGGCTCAAGATCGGCATGCGCAAGGATGGCCGCATCACCGCGGTCGAATGCGATTGCGACCAGCGCGGCGGCGCGCATCGCGGCTACGGCATCGTGACGATCCTCTATTCCGGCTCGATGCTTTACGCGATCTACGACCTGCACAATGTGAAATACGTCGGCCGGCGGGCGCTCACCAACACGCCGCCCTGCGGCGCCTTTCGCGGCCACGGCACCGGTCGATATCCGCTTCGCCTTCGAAAGCCTCGCTCGATCAGATGGCGATCGAGCTCGGCCTCGATCCTTTCGCGGTGCGGCGCGCCAATCTCCTGAAGGCGCCGACCTTCACCGACAACGACCTGATGGTGAATTCCTACGGCCTGCCAGAGTGCCTCGACTGGGTCGAGCGCGCGAGCGGCTGGGGAAAACGCAAGGGCAAGCTTGGCAATGGCACCGGCGTGCGCAAGGGCCAGGTTCGTAAGGGACTTGGCATGGCCTGCTCGCATTACATCTCCGGCGCATCGAAACCGGTGAACTGGACCGGCGAGCCGCATGCAACGGTGAAGATCAAGCTCGATTTCGACGGTTCGATCGTTGTGCTGTCCGGCGCCGCCGATATCGGCCAAGGCTCGACCACCATTCTCGCGCAGACCGTCGCAGAAGTGCTCGGCCTTGATCTGTCGCGCGTGCGTGTCGTGACCGGGGACAGCGAGGTGGTGCCGAAGGACAACGGCTCATACTCGTCGCGCGTCACCTTCATGGTCGGAAACGCCGCGCTCGAGGCAGCGCGCAATCTTAAAAGCGTGCTGGTCAACGCGGCCGCGCGCAAGCTCGAGGCCCGGCCGGAAGACATCGAATGCCTCGGCGAGGTCTATCGCGCGGGCGCGCAGGATAAGGGCGCGACGTTTGATGAAGTCGTGACCGAGGCGCTGAAGGACACGGGCACCATCACGGTCACCGGCAACTATTCGACCATTCCGGAATCCCACGGCGGCAAGAAATACCGCGGCTCGGCCATCGGCGGCACCATGGGCTATTCCTATTCGGCGCAGGTGGTCGAGGTGAGCGTCGACGAGGAGACCGGCGTCGTCACCGTCGACAAGGTCTGGGTCGCGCATGACTGCGGCAAGGCGCTCAACCGGCTGACGGTCGAAGGCCAGGTGCAGGGCTCGGTCTGGATGGGCATGGGCCAGGCCATGAGCGAGAGAGGCCGCCTATCACGACGGGCTGATGGTCACCGCCAACATGCTCGATTACCGCGTGCCGACCATTCAGGATTCCCCGCCGATCGAAGTCGGCATCGTCGAGAGCAACGATCCGCACGGTCCCTTCGGCGCCAAGGAGGCGGGCGAAGGCTCTGCTCGCCGCGTTCCTGCCCGCGCTCACCAACGCGATCGCCGACGCGATCGGGATTCGCTTCAACGATCTGCCGGTGACGCCCGATCGGGTTTTCGAGGCTGTGGAGAAGCGCAGGCGCGCGTTGGAAAGAAGAGCGGAAGCAAAGTGATCATGCGACGCGCCTCGATCTTTCCTTGGTCATGCCCGCGCTTGTCGCGGGTATCCACGTCTTCTGGCGGCGCGACTCCAGAAGACGTGGATGGCAGGGACAAGCCCGGCCATGACAGGCTTAGGTGGAGGACCGGTGATGGACGCCCTCCCCGAATTCCGCGTACTCAGTCCGAAAACGCTCGATGACGTGATCGCGGCGCGCGAAAGCGAACCCGAACAGCATGCCGCTCGGCGGCGGTACCGACCTGCGTCGTCAATATCCGGCGCGGCATCGTGGCGCCGCCGGTGCTGATCGACATGAACCGCGTGCAGGAGCTGCACGCGATCAAAGCCGATGAGAAGCGATTGGAGCTCGGTGCATCGGTTCGCCTCACCGAGATCGCCGAACACCCCGCGGTCAACAAGTACTATCCCGTCGTCGCGCAGGCGGCTGCGCACATCGCCGGCCCGACTCACCGCAACATGGGCACGGTCGGCGGCAATCTCTGCCTCGACACGCGCTGCATCTTCTACAATCAGAGCGAATGGTGGCGCGACGCCAATAACCATTGCCTGAAGACCACCGGGACCATCTGCCACGTCGCTCCGAAAAGCCGCGGCGTCTGCTTTGCCACTTTCTCGGGCGATCTGGCGCCAGCGCTGCTCACGCTCGGCGCCGAGGTCGATATCGCCGGCCCGGCCGGCAGGCGCACGATCCCGCTCGAAAAGCTCTACATCGGCTTCGCGCGCCAGGACGTGCCGGTCACCGAGACGCAGGGCGACGGCAAATTCTATCTGTCGCTGCGCCCGGGCGAGATCGTCACCGCGGTGCGCGCGAAGAACACACCGGGCTTGCGCTCGGCCTACGACAAGATCCGTATCCGCCGCTCGATCGAATATCCGGTCGCGGGCGTCGCCGTCGCGCTCAGGAAGGAAGGCGGCAAGCTCGCCGACCTGCGCGCGTCGCTTTTACCGGCACCAATCCGCGCCCGGTGCTGCTCGCCGGCACCGCCGAACTCTGCGGCGGCGCGCTCGACGAGCGCGTCATCAAGGGTCTCGATGCGCTGGTGCGCGACCAGATCATGCCGATGAAGACGACGTTTACGCCGGGTCACTACCGCCGGCGTGTCGCCGGCGTGCTGGCGCAGCGCCTCGCTCACGCGGTTGTTCGAAAGCTGACGGGACCAGGGGGCCGCGTGCTGAACGAACTCAGAGCGCCGCCCTTACAACGCCGTCACCGATTTCGTCGACGCCAATGTCGCGCGCGGCCTTGGCAACAAGATCGCGTTCGTCGACCCGGAGCGTTCGCTCACCTATGGCGACCTGCAGGCACGCAGCATCCGCTTTGCCAATGCCTTGCGCGAACTCGGCGTGGAGCACGAGCAGCGCGTCGCGCTTCTGCTCGAACGACACGGTCGACTACCCGGTGGCGTTCTGGGGCACGTATCCGCGCAGGCGCTGTCGCGATCCCCTCAACACCTACCTCCCACGTCCGCAATACGCCTACATCCTCGACGATTGCCGCGCGACGGCGCTGGTCGTCGATGCCGCGCTCGCGGACACGATCTGGCCGGTGCATCGAGACAGCTGCCGCGGCTGACAGACCGTCATCGTCGTTGGCGACCAGCAGAGACAGATGTTCGCCCGTGCAGTGGAAAGTCAGCGCATTATTTCGAGGACCTCATCGCGCAGCGCCGACGCCAACGCCGTTCACCGCCGACACGGTGTCCGACGAAGTCGCGTTCTGGCTGCTACACCTCGGGCTCGACCGGCGATCCCAAGGGCGTCAAGCACGTCCATTCCAACCTGATGGCGACCGCGAAGCTGTTCGGCCAAGGGCATTCTCGGAATCCGCGAGGATGATGTCGTGCATTCCGCCTCAAAGCTGTTCTTCGCCTATGGGCTCGGCAATGCCATGACCTTCCCGCTGTCGGTCGGCGCCACCGCCGCGCTGTGGCCGCACCGCCCTTCGCCGGAGGGCGTATTCGAGACGATGCGAGCGCATCGGCCGACGATTTTCTACGGCGTGCCGTCGCTCTACACAGCGCTGCTCTCGCACCAGCGACATCTGCAAAGGGCGCCGGCTCCGACCGGCTGCGCATCTGCGTCTCGGCGGGCGAGGCCCTGCCTGCGCATATCGGCGAGCGCTGGCGCGACGCGGTCGGGTGTCGACGTGCTCGACGGGCTCGGTTCAACCGAAATGTTGCAACACCTTCCTGAGCAACCGCCCGAGCGACATCCGCTATGGCTCGACTGGCAAGCCGGTGCCCGGCTACGACGCGCGCATCGTCGACGAGCATGGGCGCGAGACTCGGCGATCGGCGAGATCGGCGAACTGATCGTGCGCGGGCCGTCGGCCGGCGAAGGCTACTGGAACCAGCGCGGCAAGAGCCGCCGCACCTTTGCCGGCGAATGGACCCACACGGGCGACAAATACCGGCGCGATGCCGAGGGTTACTACTATTACTGCGGGCGCACTGACGACATGTTCAAGGTCAGCGGCATGTGGGTGTCGCCCTTCGACGTCGAGGCGGCGCTGGTCTCGCACGAAGCGGTGCTGGAGGCCGCCGTCATCGGCAAGGAAGACGCCGACGGGCTGATCAAGCCGAAGGCCTTCATCGTACTCAAAGAATGGCTTCAAGGCCGATGACGGTGTTGCTGGAGACACTTAAAGTTCACGTGAAGGTATAAGGCGGGGCCATGGAAGTTCCCGCGCTGGATCGAGCTGCGCAGCACATGCTGCCGCGCACGGCCACCGGGAAGCTGCAGCGGTTCAAGCTGCGGGAGGAGGATGCCGGGGCTCGGTGACTTGTGCCCAGTTGCCCTCAGAACAAGAAAAAGGGCGAGCCAGCTCGCCCCGTTTTCTCATCGGCTCGGTCAGTTTCAATAGTTGTAGAGGTTCTCGCCATTGTAGCCGATGCTGCCGCCACCCGTCGCTGCCGGGCTTTCGGCGTTGAATGGCAACTGCTGGCGCGGCTCCATCGCGAGACGAATTTTGCGCCCGTTCCGCCGAGCGGCATGGGCACTTGCGTGATGAGACGCAACTGCGGGAGCGGCGACAGTGCTGTTGAATGGCAACACGTTACCGGTGCCGTAGCCTGCGCTGAACGACTGGCCGAACGCAGGTGTTGCCGCCAGGCGCGTCACCGCGAGCGCGGCAATGATGGCGAATTCTTGTTTTGTTGGACCGTAACATCATCTTTCTCCACTAGTCACGAAGCGCGCAAGCGCGACGATGCTCTCTGGCGCCTCTGACGCAGAGCTAGTCCGTCGCCCGCGCATTCTTTTATCGGCGATTTTTTAAATGGACTGTTGCCGAATACAGAACAAAGGGCCGGGAACCCGGCACCAAAAGGCGGCACGTCGCGCAAGCGGTGAATAACTCCCTATGCGGTATGGTCATGGATGAAGCCCGCATTGGCATCCATATGGGGTCCATAGGGTTTGGACACCGCTTTCCTACCAGCGCTAATCCGTAAACTTCCGAAAGGCCCGTTGTTCGGGATTAAACATGCGAAGATCGTGTTTCGCTGAGCTCAGCGCCTTTGTCGCGCAGTTGCAGAGCATGGCAGTTTCACAAAGGCCGCGGCACGGTGTTGGAGCGTCTCCGAAAGGCTCGCTCAGCCACAGCATCCGGGAGGATTGAGGAGAGGCTGGGAGTCCGGCTGCTCAATCGCACGACCCGCAGCGTCGCGCCCACCGAAGCAGGCGAGCGCATGCTGGCGCGCCTGCGGCTATTTGTTTGACGACCTCGAGGCGACGGTCGACGAGGTCAACCGAATTCCGCGACCGGCCGGCCGGCCACCTCCGCCTCACCATGCCACGGCCCGTCGCCTCTTTCGTGATCGCGCCGCTGCTTTGCTCGCTTTGTGGCGCAGTACCGGAGATCATCGTCGACATCTCAGTCAGTCCGGCATTGACCGATATCGTCGCCGGCCGTTACGACGCGGGTTTCCGTGTCGGCGACCGCATCGGCCGCGACATGATCGCCGTGCGCGTGACCGACGCCTTGCGGTTTGTCGTCGCCGCTTCGCCCGAGTACCTCGCGCGGCATCCGGCGCCGGAAAAGCCCCAGGACCTTCACGCGCACAATTGCATCTGCTTGCGCTTTCAAGCGGCGAGTTCCTGCCGTGGCGGTTCGTCATCGACGGCAAAATTCAGGAGCTCGAGGTCGAAGGTTCGCTGATCGCCAGCGATTCCGACCTCCTCGCCCGGGCCGCGGTGGATGGCGCAGGCGTCGTTTACACTTTGGCGGAATACGCTGCGCCAATAGATTGCCAGCGGGCAGCTCGTCCCCTTGCTCGAGACGTGGATGGCGCCGCCGTCCGAGGGGTTCTTTTGTATTATCAAGCAGGCGGCAGAACCTGGCATCGCTGCGTGCGTTCATTGAGTTCTTGCGTACGAACCGCAAGGCAAATGCGAGAGCAGCAGATGCGCACGAGTTGATTGCGGCGGACGGTAAGAAGGCAGGCGCTCCACACACTCCACTCATTCCCGCGCAAGCGGGACTCAGAAACTGAACCCAGCTACGCGATCTTCACGTATTCGAAGTCGCCCGGCTTGTTGTCGATGCCGACCTTTGGGCGGGGCGATCCAGCTGCGCGAACTTGCCCAGCTCCGTCTGCGGCTTCATCAGGCTTTCGATGAAATCACGGTCAGCAGTCCGACGGCAGAGAATTCGCCGCGGCGTTTCTGCCACTCCGCATCGCCCAGCACCTGGCTCGCGACATCGGCCTTGATGCTGGAGAACTCGCCGATGTGCCGGTGGAACGCCACGTGCGGCAGCTTCATCTCGAACGGAATGCCGATCTCGTTGATCACCTTGTTCCAGCGGCCGACGCCGGCATTGCAGTCGACCACGTAGTCGTCGCGCAGCCGCATGTTGAGCGCCGACAGCGCCGGCGAGATCCTCGTTCTGGATCTTGCCGTCGACCAGCCGCAGCACCGGATAAGTGCCGCTTTCGAGCTGATGATCGTCCTTCAGACGGTCCTCGCGATAGCGGCCCTTGAGGCCCGCGTGGAACGCATTCGCCGCGTTGGTCGAGATTTCGTTGCCGAACAGATCGAGCGTCAGCGAGAAGTGCAGGTTCGCTTTCTTCTGGATGGTCGGCAGGTCGATCACGCCGAGCTTGCGCACCTTCTCGATCTCGTTGGGATCGGTGATGCCGGCTTCGCTTCATCGCCTCGCAGGTGCGCTGGATGACGCGGGTGACGCCGGTCTCGCCGACGAACATGTGGTGCGCCTCCTCGGTCAGCATGAAGCGGCAGGTGCGCGACAGCGGATCGAAGCCCGATTGCGCCAGCGCCTCGAGCTGCATCTTGCCGTCGCGGTCGGTGAAGTAGGTGAACATGAAGAACGAGAGCCAGTCCGGCGTCGTCTCGTTGAAGGCGCCCAGCATGCGCGGCGTGTCGGGATCGCCGGAGCGGCGCTGCAGCAAGGCTTCCGCCTCCTCGCGGCCGTCGCGTGCCGAAATATTTTTGCAGCAGGATAGACCATCGCCCAGAGGTGGCGGCCTTCCTCCACATTGACCTGGAACAGGTTGCGCATGTCGTAGAGCGAGGGCGCGGTCTTGCCCAGGTAGCGCTGCTGCTCGACCGAGGCCGGCTCGGTGTCGCCCTGGATCACCACCAGGCGGCGCAGCATCGCGCGATATTCGCCCGGCACTTCCTGCCAGGCATCCTCGCCCTTGTGCATGCCGAAGTTGACCTTGCGGCCTTCCATCTGCCGGCGCCAGCAGCACGCCCCAGCGGTATTCCGGCATGCGCACGTAATCGAACTTGGCCCAGCCCTTCGGGTCGACGCTCACCGCGGTGCGCAGATACACGAGCAGATCCTGGAAACCCTCCGGCCCCATGTCGTTCCACCAGTTGAGGTAGCCGGGGTGCCATTTCTCCAACGCGCGCTTGACGCGCACGTCCTGCCCGAGCGCGACATTGTTCGGGATCAAGCCGTCGTAATCGACTTGGGCGATGTTCATGGCACTACCTCACCTTGTTATCGCGTCACGCTTGTTGCAACCAGTCTTGCCCGGTTCATTCCACGTCTTGCAACGCGCGGAAGTCGCAGAGCTGGCATGCCCGGCTATGCGCGGGTGACGAGCGGAATGAAGTCCGGAATGCGCGCGCGACATCAAACGCGGTCCTTGTTGAACGTCGGCGACACACCGCTGCCGTAGAGCTTCAGCGCGCCCTGCTCACCGATGGCGTTCGGGCGCTGGAAGATCCAGTTCTGCCAGGCGGTCAGGCGCCCGAAGATCTTCGTCTCCATCGTTTCCGGGCCGGCGAAGCGCAAATTTGCCTCCATGCCGGTCATGGCATCGGGCGAGAAACTCGTGCGTTCCTCCAGCATCACGCGCAATTCGTCGTCCCAGTCAGAAATCCTCGTAGGCGGTCGTGACCAGACCCAGCTCGGCCGCCTCCTCGCCTTCGAAAGCCGTGCCGATCTTTCCGTTTAAAGTCGTCAAGCGTTTGCGGCTCGCCCAGGAACCGCGTCTGCAGCCGCGTCAAACCATTGCCCATCGGATAGAAGCCGAAATTCGCCTGCCCCAGCGTGATCGCCGCGGCTTTCCGGTTGTCGCCCTCGCGTGTGCCGATCAGCATCAGCGAGCGGTCGGCGGCAAAGGCGAAGCTCCGCCAGCGTGCCGGCAAAGCATGATCCCGGCTCGATGAGCGCGATCAGGCTCTTGGCGGTCACATCGACGCGCTTCAGGACGCGCTTCAAATAATGGCGGATCTCGCGCATCAGCCAGTCGCCATTGGCCTTCGCGAGAAAATCGTCGTGATCGAGCACGGCCTGCGCATTGCCGTCAGTGCGGAACAGCATGACGCCGATGGCGGCCTCGTTCGTCCGCAGATGCAAAATCGCATCTTCCAGCTCGCGCGCCACTGTGAGCGGCCAGAACTTCGCGCCGAGCGCATGCGCGCGCCTCGACCGACGCCGGCACGGCCTGCGGACGGCGCGCGACGGTCACACGTGGCAAGGCCTCTGTCACGGTCGATCTCCACATCAACCATGCGAATACGAAACGCGATCTTTCTCGATCTTCCGTTCGAGCGGCGTCAGCGTGATGCCCTTGGCGCCTTCGGACGGTCCGAGCGCGCGGCAACCTCCTGGCGCGCGCGCGCGACGCGCGTCCTTCCATTTCGAATTCGGCGACACGACTTCGTCCACCAGTCGCCATTCGACAGCTTTCGTGCCGCGGATGCCCTCCTCAATCGAGCAAAGACATCGGCGCGGTCGCGCCGCACCTTGCGCTTGTCGGTGACGCGCGTGAGCCCACCGGTGCCGGGCAGAACTGCGAGCAGCGGCGCTTCCGGTAGCGCCACCGCCGAGCGGCGGTCATCCACCAGCATGATGTGATCGGCGGCTAGCGCCAGCTCGTAGCCGCCGCCGGCGGCATTGCCGTTGATGGCGCAGACGTAGATCTGTCTGGAATTCTCCGACGCGTCCTCGATGGCGAGCCGAGTCTCGTTGGTGAACTTGCAGAAGTTCACCTTGGCGCCGTGCGTCGACTTGCCGAGCATGCGGATATTGGCGCCGGCGCAGAAGACATTGTCCTTGCCGGATTTGATCACCACGCAGCGCACCTCCGGATGCTCGAAGCGCAGCCGCTGCACCGCATCGTTCAGTTCGATGTCGACGCCGAGGTCGTAGGAATTGAGCTTGAGCTCGTAGTCACCCAAGACCGCCGGCCTGGTCGACGTCCATGATGAGGTAGGCGATGTCGCCGTCGCGCTCGATCTTCCAATGGCGGTACCGCGATGGATCGGTCTGGTAATCGATTGTCTGCATGGCATCAGCGGCTCCGGGTAGAGTGCCAGCCGCAACCTACCTCAATGCACTATTTTCATATTGATATCACTGGAGAGAGCAACTCCACAACATCGCTTTAAAAGATGCGTGTCATACGGCTGTTGCCTATGGCAATATAATGCATGTTAGTTGACATCCATGAAAAGCGCCCGCCCCAGGCCCGCCACAAAGCCAGCCGCTGACCGCGAGACCGACGCCTATCTGCGCCGGCTCGGCGAGCGCGTGCGTACGCGTTGCGCAACCAGCGCGGCATGACACGCAAGGCGCTCGCGCGCCATGCGAAGGTTTCCGAACGCTACCTCGGCGCAGCTCGAGGTCGGCCTACGGCAATGACTCGATCAGTGCTGCTGCGGCGGATCTCGCGCGCGATCGGCCTCCCAGTCACCAGTTGGTGCATGAAGGCACCGAGCCATCGCTTGACCTCGTGCTGCTGTCGCAGTTCCTCGAGCGGCTTTCGCCGCCGGCGCTTGGCGAAGCGCGCGACCTCGCTGCTGCGCCACTTCGGCGAGCCGTCGGACAATGCGCGCCGTCAGCGCATTGCGCTGATCGGCCTGCGCGGTGGCGGAAGTCCACACTCGGCCAAACTCGCCGCCGAGCGGCTCCGCGTGCCCGCTTCATCGAACTTGATCGCGAGATCGAGAAGCGCAGCGGCGCCACGCTTGAGCGAAATCTTCGACATGTTCGGCCAGAGACATTCCGCCGTGCCGAACGCGAAGCGCTCGACGAGGTGCTACGCCAGCACAAGAGCTTTGTGATCGCCACCAGCGGCGGCATCGTCACCGAGCCGGGCACGCTCGAGCTGTTGCTCTCCTCCTGTTTCACGGTGCTGGATCAAAGCGCGACCCGGAAGAGCACATGAAGCGCGTAATGGCGCAGGGCGACATGCGGCCGATGGCCCAACAGCGCCCGCGCCATGGAGGATTTGATCTCGATCTTGCGCAGCCGCGAGCCGCTCTACGCCAAGGCTGAAGTCGCCCTTTCCACCAGCGGCCGCGACGCCGGAACAGAATCTGGCGGAACTGTTGCGTCTGATCGAAGTTCCTGATAATCGCATCACGCGGGCGGGTGGCGTGTCCGCGCTCAATAAGGAGAGGGTGTAGTGTTTGTATGCCACACTCTCCATTGTCATGCCGGGCTTGTCCCGGGCGTCCACGACTTTCAGCGGCTCAGCTCGAAAGGACGTGGATGGCTGGCACAAGGCCGGCCGATGACAGCGAAACGCAGTGCATGTCGGCGAGTGAGAGGATGAAGTTATGAGTGAGACGATCAAGACCGATGTTCTGATCATCGGCGCGGGCCCGGTCGGGCTGTTCGCGGTGTTCGAGCTTGGCCTGCTCGACATCAAGGCGCACCTCGTCGACATCCTCGACAAGGTCGGTGGCCAGTGCGCCGAGCTTTATCCGGAGAAGCCGATCTACGACATCCCGGGCGATTCCCTACATCACCGGCGCACGGGCTCACCGACGCGCTGATGCAGCAGATCAAGCCGTTCGGCGCCGACATTCCATCTCAACGAGATGGTCGACGCATCGCTGGAAAGATCGGCGAGCCGCTCTTCCGCGTACGCACCGACGCCGGCAAAGACTGTTCGAGATGCAAGATGCGTGGTGATCGCGGCCGGCGGCGGCTCGTTCCAGCCCAAGCGCCCGCCGATTCCCGGCATCGAGGCTTACGAGGAGAAATCCGGTGCTTCTACGCCGTGCGCAAGATGGACGCGTTTCGCGGCAAGCGCCTGCTCGATCGTCGGCGGCGGCGACAGCGCGCTCGACTGGACGCTCAACCTCGCAGCCGATCGCGCAGCCACCTGACGTTGGTGCACCGGCGCGACGAATTCCGCGCCGCGCCCGACAGCGTCAACAAGATGACGCGCGCTGGTCGAGCGACGGCAAGATCGACTTCGATGCATCGGCCAGGTGACCGGCGCTCGAAGGCGGCGACGGCATGCTCACCGGCCTGCGATCGATCAAGGGCAATGACGGCGCGACCTGTCGCGCATCGAGTGTCGATGCCATGCTGCCGTTCTTCGGCCTCACCATGAAGCTCGGCCCGGTCGCTAACTGGGGCATCGACGATGGACGACGAGCTGATCCCGGTCGACACCGGCGACGTTCGAGACCAGCATGCCCGGCATCTTCGCGATCGGCGACATCAACACCTATCGGGCAAGCTCAAGCTGATCCTCTCCGGCTTCCACGAGGTCGCGCTGATGGCGCAGAAGGCGCACCGCTACGTCTATCCGGACAAGAAGCTGGTGTTCCAGTACACGACCTCGTCGACCAGCCTGCAGAAGAAGCTCGGCGTGGCGGCGTAATGACGGGAATCCTGCCTCCCGGGCGAGCGGGCGCAGCGAGCAGGGCAGAGACAAACGCCTGCGGTCTCGTGATTGGCCCGCGGGGTACTGGGTCACCGCCTCCGCGAAGGGGACGACCAGTGGGTGCCAGTACGTGAGATCAAACCTGAACGCCAGCGCCCGAGATCACCTACATCGAGCACGACGGTTCACAACACACAGTTGACGCCGAGGCTCGGCTCAGCCGTGATGGAAACCGCCCTGCGCAATGAGATCGCCAGCATCGTGGCCGAATGCGGTGGCGGCTGCACCGTGCGCTACCTGTCTGGTGCATGTCGACGAGAACATGGTTTGCGATCGTCGGCCCGCCCTCGGCGAGGAAAAGCAGCTCGATGCCGCGCTTCGAGGTCGAACCGACGCTCCACTGCCTCCTCCCAGATCGAAGGTGGCCGGGCGCTGGACGGAGGCTGGTCGTTGCGCACTCCGGCCTACCGGGGCCGGTAGTTGGGTCCGCTCCTTCCCTGCGCGCGAACCTATAGCACTGGCTCGCGCATTGCTTAAGGTCTCTTAACCCTCCCCGCATCTGTCAGGGATCCTGCTCTTTCCATCATTCCGGGGAACGAAGCAACCAGGATCCACGGCCACGAGCCGCCGGCTGCGGCATCCGGCTTCGCGGCCGCGCCGCGTTCCGCTAAAGGCCAACTGACTGGCAGAGGACACGTCTGAAAACGCATGATCCTCCGTCATGCATCAGCATGGCACTTTGTTCCCGCGATCACCGATGATCCCGGTTGCTGCGGCAATGCCGCTGCGCCTATCGATGGCCGGGTTAGGCCCGGCCGTGGCGGCGAGTTCAGAGCTCGAGGGCCACTCCGCGCGCTGTCTTTTTCGAGACCTGAGAATCCGCCCGGCGGTCATGGTCGCTACCACCTCCTCGGTCCTGCGAGCTCCCGCTTCGGCCAGCGTCATTCGATGCATTGCTGGTGAAAGCACTGCGCTGCCATCACCATCTTCGGGCTCGAACAACCCTTCGTCTGGTCCGCAATGGTGCTGCGCCTGCCCGGGCCACGAGACTCCAGCTCTGACGTTGTGCAGATCCTACCTGCGGTTCATGACGTTCCGCTTCAGTTTCTGGCCGGAATGCCATCGTGTTTTGCCATGGTTCCTGGGTCCGGCGACGTCGTGCATCGCGGATGGCGGCGGCCTGAGTTCTCGAAATCCTCCGCCACTCTTGCGCGACACCCTGCAGGAAGGCGTCAACGGCCTGTCTGCTTTGATTGAAACTTTGCGCTCCGCGAACTCCCGGCTAGTCGTTCGAAATTGGCTGAACAATGCGCAGC
>ERZ1370068.9782-contig-8534_pt1 | contig 56489 bp, 97 predicted proteins | sample MGYA00561227_ERZ1370068 | MGnify/ENA primary metagenome ERZ1370068 (study PRJEB38410, sample SAMEA6850437) | metagenome | study: Metagenomic assessment of the ecological functions of the soil: analysis of the soil microbiota associated with the... | reverse complement strand
AGCTACGTATTGCCATCCGGTCGCAATACAGGAGCACGCCTTGATGAAGCCGGAAGAAGCCTGGGTCGAGAAGCACCTGAAGCACCGAGGCGACGCCAAGATCGACTATGAACCGACGGGGGTGGGGACAACTCCTGACTTCCCGGTCGATGACCGGATCGCGGTCGAGGTAAGGCGGCTGAACCAGAACTATGCCGTGTCAGGAGGCACGAGAAGGGCCTTTGAGGAGGATGCCACCCTGCCTGGCAGGGTGTCGTAGTTGCTCGCTACTCTTCGGCCCGCCCGTGCGCGGGGAAAGTTGGATTGGTTCGGTATAGGTACAAGCGGCCAGTCGAGGAATGGAAGACGCTCAAGCCCAAGCTCCGGCAGGCGTTCGAGGACTTCGTTGGCCCTCACGTCACGGACGATGTCGATGTGGGCTGATTGGTTTAGGGCTCAGCTTCCGGCCAGCCGGGACGCCGTTCGAGCATTCTTCGTGCTCGGCGGAGCTTTCTTGACGTCGACGCTGGCTTCATTGTCGGCGTGAGCTGATAATGAACATCCACTCCAGGCATTGCCGAGAAGACCGGCCAGGTTGCGCCCCGTCCAGCCGGGCACCCTCGGAGTGGGAGCTTGTGCTGTCGTAACATGATCGACAGCGGCCCTCAACGACGACGAACAGGATGAGACTCAGGGGAAGCATGTGATCGTCCCGCCTAGTGCGACACTGCTCCTCACTGCTGCGGTTCTCGTGGCATCAGGATGAGGTGGGGACGCTGGCAGCGCTCAAGCAGCGTCGCCGGGAGTTGCAGCCGCTGGTGGCCGAGCACCACGGTCGCATCGTGGCGGTGTGATGGGCGATGGCGCGCCAGTGGGAGCCCGCCAGCAGCGGTCAACTCGGTCGCTTGTGCTGTAGAACTGGAGAGCATGGCCCGAGCGAATGACGGGGTGCCGGAGGAATGGCATATCATCCTACCCGACCTCCCGCGATGTCCGCATTTGTGCCGCTATTGGGGCGCAGCCGACATCAGGGCGCTGGACCTGAGAGTACCCGGCCTAAGCTAATGCCAGTGCGGCATCGGCGGTACGTTGCGCGCCCATGTATCGTCGTCATCGATCCGTCGTCCAGTCCGGGCGACGGCCCGACATGAGCCATCTCATATACACGAAACCATTGACCACGTTGCTGCCGTTATTGTTGATCAGACCTTCGAGGTGGTGCAGCCTGTCTGAAAGTACAGTTCCGATTCTTGGCCAATACAGAGAGTTTCCTTGCTCAACCTCGCCGATAGCCTTGAGAATCTCCGCATCGTCGGGCTTGTGCACGGGCGGGCTTCCAGTGTCCGGCAGTTCTGACGATCATTGCCACCAGCAAAGTCGCGAGAGTGCGGCGCCAGAGCGGGGACCGTACCGGTCTGCCGGGGGTGGACCGAATGTTTTTGGACATCATCGAGTCTCCTGTTGTGGCCGCACATAAGCGGAGTTCTGATCTGAAGCGTGACCTTTACACTTCGTCCCATTCTCGTCGATCGTCAGTCCCGCGGATTTGTGGGATATCTTGACGCAGGCGCTCGATAGGCGGAAATGGGGTCAGATGAAAAATTTTATGACCCGCTTAACTACATCCCGGTCGTTCTCGACACATCTTCAACCGGTCACGCCTGCTTTCATGGTTCAGGATCGCGGTATTGAGATAGCGAATGCGCTGGTCGCGCCTGCCGGCCTTGCGCCGGCTCATTCGTAAAGAAGGCCTCCGCTTCGGCGTGCGTCGCCACATCGAGCACCAGCAAAGAGCCGGTCTTTGCCACCTCCCATCGTCGTCCCGCAGACTTTCTATGCCCTGGCGAGACCGGCGTAGACCCTTGAACAAGAAACGGTCGTGTGACGGCGGTCACACGTGCCGGCATCGCCAGTCCTTATGATCCTGACGCGCATTGGCAGAAGATGCGCCTCGCGTCGACATCAGGGATCGCTCGGCCATCGATGGTGCAGGTTCAACGCCAACAAGGCCTGCCGCCGGTTCTCGCGACCACGTCCGGCGTCACCTTTCACGGTCGGGTTCTCTATCCGCCGGGCAGTGGGGGCGGCGGCGCCCCGTGTATCCGGCCACCGTCGAAGTCTACCGGAGCTCCATGTCGTCCCCTTGTGGGACACGGCCGAAACCGCCATCGACGGGATCGTTCTGCGACAAAGCAGGGCCTCACCAGCGGGACCGCCGGATGTGTTCCTGAAGATCCGCGACGCCATCACCACCGACCGGTTCGAGATCGACCTTGCGCCCGTCGGCTGCGCCGGGCTCCAGCCGGCCACGCCTGTCAGCCGGCGCGCGCTACCAATCCCGTCCAACCGGCGGAAATCGTCGTGCCCTGGAAACCGCAGAGGTTGCCGACCGTGGGCTGCCTCGACGGCCGCTTCTTTGCCGATGTTCACGACTTCGCCACGGACCCTGGTGCGCCCACCTGCGCCGGCGGACGCTGTCCGACGACCGTCGCCGCCCCGTGGCTCGCCGCCGCGCCCCGACGACAGCAAGTTCTCGCGCGGGAGGTCGTGCTGCGCGGGCTGGCACGAACCGGCCTTCCCGACGGCCTTTCCCGGGCGCCTGACCAAGAAGGCGGGATTCTACACCTATACGGAAGACATGACTGAAACCGCCATCGCGATCCTCGAACGCGCATCGCCGCCGCCAGCATCCATCAGATAGAAGACAGCATCCTGCTCCGTCCGCTGCTCAACGCCGCCGCCGCGGCGCTGGACACCTATGTCGACTGGGACCAGCGGTCTCCATCGGCCCCGTTCGCGGACACGGCGGCCGTATGCGTGCTGCACTACGTGGCCGCATACATGGCGGACAGCTGGCAGCAAGACAGAGCGTCAGGATCGGCGCGTACGATCCGGGCTTTCCGCCAGCATGGCATTTCCGTACCGTCGCTTTCGCACTCGGCCGCTGACCTTAGAGCGGCTGATGCGAGCGATCGAGCGGGTGACGGCCGGCCCGGCTGCCGCACGCCGGACGACCTCGGCGGCGAGGTGACGACGCGGGAGGTGGCGGAGGCGGTGGTGGAGGATAACGCGTGAAGCGCCCACCCGGAGCGATTTCAAGAATCTGCCTGATAGATCAGCTCCATGACCTAGGCGGACATCACGTGACAATATTCACAAACCGTGGTTGCTATAGCAATTGGGATCGCATTTGGGCCCTTGGTCTTGCTAGCCGGCCTGTTCGTACTGAACCTCGCCGATGCACGTGCCTGAACGCCTCCAACACGAAGCTGAATGCAAATCGACGTCATCGCCATGGATAATTTGTACGCTTACTCCCTTCTCCTGCTCATTTTCGTTGGTCTCAGCATAGTCTTAGCCACCAGCGAGATCGGATGGCAGCTTGGCGTGCGCGCTGACGGCCGCGGCGGCAACAACATTTCCGCGTTGGAGCAATCTTTGCTCGGGTTGCTGGCGTTGATGATCGGATTTACTTTCCTCATGGCGCTCACACGCTTCGAGGAACGTCGCGAAGGCAGTGTTGAACGAAGCCAACGCAATTGGCACGACGGCGCTGCGCGCTCGCCTGTTGTCCGGAGCCGCACCGGACGGAAATCTTGAAACTGCTCCGTGAATACGCGCAGATCTGCGTAGATTACATTCCAAGCGGCAAGTCCTTCGCGGAGCTTCCCACTATCATTGGTCGCTCGAATGCAATTCATGAAGCACTGTGGCAGCAGGCAAAGGCGGCAGCAGCCCAGGACAACAATATGGTGCCCACTGGGCTTTTTATCCAAGCGCTCAATGACATGATTGACAATCAAGGAAAGCGTCTCGCAGCGTTGCGAAACAACATACCGAACATCGTGCTCCTCTCGCTTCTTGGCATTCACCGCGATCGCATGCGGATTTGCGGGCTACGCCAGCGGTATCGAGCCGAGGCGCACGCGACTACCCGTCTACATCATGGGCACGCTGATCTGTGGGGTAATATTCGTCATCCTCGATCTTGACCGGCCGAATGTCGGCTTCATCACAATCAGTCAACAGCCCATGATCGATACAGCCTCCAGTATTGCTGCATTCTCTGACTAGGAATTGTGTCGGACGTTGCGATGTCTGAATGCCGGCACCGGGCAGCCACGATGGCGATTTCGCGCGCTGATCTGCCGCATACGGGCCTGCCGCCTGTTCGGCCCCGACTCACGCAGATGAGGCCGTTCCTGCCGATCGCCGGGCTTGCGACCATGAAGAGTAGATCTGGCCCTGATCCGGCGCCGCAAACCTCTTCCAGCGTTTGCCGCCCGTGGAAGTCGACCAGAGTCCCGGGCTTTTGACCCGCCGCCACACTCCCTCCGCCGACCTCGACTTGCGAGCGGAAGTAAGATCCTGGCCTCGCGTGAGCGCACCAGACGAACCGGTCGAGATCTGCGAGGCGCCGGGACGACGGCGGACCGGCCCCTCAAGCGCCCCCAGGCTGCGCAGCTACGTTCTCGACCCCTCGGAGCATTCTGCACGGCCACGTCGCTGTTGTATTGGCCGGCTGCCGCCATCCTCGGCGATGATCGCCACGACACGCCGAGCATGGCCGCAGTCGCATAGGCGAGCCCGGAGACCGGGGCGCCTTCATTGCGCTGAACGATGAGTGCCGGCGCGCCGAAGGCCCTCCGCCATGCTCTGGCTCTTGGCGTCGACCTCGCGTATCGCCTGTCTCGTAGCAGATGTTAAAGGGGACTAGCGCCTCAGGGCACGTCACCGCCGTGCATGTCGATGTAGGAGCGTCCAGCATGCCTGATCGCCCGTTGGACAAAATGATGGGCCAGATCGCTCGGTGAAGCTTCCCTTGGGCTTGCCGGGGAAGACGCGGTTGAGGTTCAGATTGTCCGATCGGGGGACACGTAGGCCGTTCGCTCCCAGAATGCAGATGGGTTCATGATCGGAGGCAGAGAACCTGGCCCTTTACCGGAGTGGGGATCGAGAGATGCGCCCAGGCGCACCGGCGTCGATGGACGCATATTCGGATCCATGGATGCCACCGGTGACGAGCACGGCCGGGCCCGGCGATGCGCCGTTAACGGCGACATAGGGCCAATCCCAGCCAGTCAATACAGGATCATCCCAGTCGACTTTGCCTGTCGCTTTGGTATCCCTCGCCGGCGCCGGAACCAGCTCGAATTCCAGTCCGACATACGTCACCTCTCGTCAGATCTCGAACAACAGCGTTGATGATCCCGCGCTGGGGCACAAGCCGCCCGATATTCATCCGGGCCCAACCTCGACTCGATCAGAGGCGCACCGGTCTCGCCGCCGAGCGCGCGGGAACACCACCCCGAATCCAGTGCTCCCGCAGCTTCTCGACCAGCGGCGGCAATTCAGTCCGACCATGCTGGGCGAGAATACAGGCCCGGCCGATGGACCCTACATCGGCTATTCAAGCGCGCTGCGCGACTGGGACCGGCGCTTGCCCCGGCTTTGGACATGAACCCATGGGGTCGAGCCAAGGGGCGGAGAGCACCAAAGCGGGTGATGGAAATAGGAGTCTCGTCGCATTCGTGCTGGAGCGACGGCAAGCAAGGATCAGGCGCAGGGTTACATTTAGCGCGTCAGCCCTCGCCTCGTGCTCGTGTATCTCCCTGATGTCCCGGCCGCTTGGGCCGACCTATTTTCCGGCCTGGCTCTTGCCCTTACCTTTTGCCGTCGCCCTTGCCGTCACCGCCGGCCGCATCTCCGACGGAGCCTGCGGCACCACCGAGAGCATTCCCCGACGGCGCCGGCAGCGCCGTTGGCGGCATCGCCGACCGTCCCACCGCTTCCGCCCGCATCGCTGCTCTGCTGGGTGCCACCCGCGGCGCTGCCGCTCCCGGCCCCCGGCGCTGCCGCCCGGTCGGCGCCGCCGCCCTCATCACCGGCAGCCTCGCCGCTGGAGCTCTGGGCACTGCCGCCGCTGCTTTGGCCGCTGCCGCCGCTACTCAGCGCCGGCGCTTCCGCTGCTGCTCTGGTCGCCGCCGCTACCGCCGTTGGCGCTTTGGGTGCTACCGCCTCGCGCTGCTGCCGCCATTCGCGCTCTGGTCGCCAGCGTCCCGCGCATCCACGCTGCTGCTGCTCGGGCCGGCGTCGCCGCTCTGATCGCCGCTGCTTGGCGGGCCGGTGCTCACTCTGATCGCCCGCGTCCTGGAACAGCGCCGCTCTGGCTCGATGCGTTGCTACCCGGTGGCGCTGCCCGTGCTGGAGCCGGTCGAGACGCTGCTGCCGTCGGTCACGGTCCCGGACGACGCCGTCGGTCCAGCTCGTATCGCTCGAGGCCGATGCGCCCGCGGCCGGAGCTGCTCCTGACGAAGGAGCGGTCGACGCGGACGCCGGCGCGTCGGTGGGCGCGGCCACGTCGACCGAGACGGACGCCGCCGGTGCGCTCGGCGATGCCGGGCTGCTGGTCGCTACCGATGGGCTGGCCGATACGGGCGGCGCAGGAGCCGCGCTTCAGGGCAGGGGCGCTCGTGGGCGCCGGCAGAGGCGCGGCCGTGGGCGCCAGCGCGCTCGGCGCCGCCGTGACGATGACCGGCATGCCCGGGAGGTGCAGCAGGAGCGACCGTCCCGCCCTTGTCCGTATCGCCTGTGCCCTGTCCAACCGGCGAAACCGCCAGAACTTTCGAGCCCGCGCCCGCCTGCGCCCGGAGCAGTCTGGTTTTCGACCGGCGCGCTCTCCTCGGGAATGTAGAAGTCCTCGCCGGTCACCGCGCTACCGCCAAGATTATCCGTCGAGGGAGCCGATGTGCCACCGTCGCCCGTCGCCGCGGGTCCCGCCGCCGGCGACGTAGCATCCTCCGGCGTCGCGAAGAGGTCGTTGCCACCGGTATTGTCGGCAATCTGAAGATCGGCGGCGTGCGCAATCTCCGCCCGATCCGTGGCGGAATGCGCGAACGATACGGATACGATCATGACGACGGCCGCCAGGAAGGTCCGCAGGCCGGCATGGGAAGAATTCTCCCGGTCGCACATCGCACACATGGCTCATCTCCGGGTATTTCGTGAGATTTCAAGGAAACGCGCTCACCTCGCCACTTGTTCCCAAACGGAGGAATGGATGGCTTATCGCACAGCGTCAGGAGTGAGGTCGTCGGCACCCTGAGCGTTCACGAAGCCATATCCGCCGGAGGTCGGCGCACCTTCGGGAAGCGACGCGACTCTGTCTCCGATCCAGCCCGCATCCCGGTCGTTCGGACACACCTTCAACCGCTCACGCCCGCTCTTCATGGTTCAGGATCGCGGCATTGAGATAGCGAATGCTGGTCGTGCCGCGCATGCCCGCCTTGGTGGCCGGGTCATTCGCAAAGAAGGCCTCCGCTTCGGCGCGCGTCGCCACATCGAGCACCAGCAAAGAGCCGGTCTTGGTCACCCCGTCGTCGGCCCGCAGACTGCCCGCGGCCAGGATGATGTGCCGGTTTGCCAGTTCATATTGCCAATGGGCAGCCATGATCTGAGCATCCGCCCGGATCGCGGGGCCGCTCTCGTTGTCGTCGCTGACGACGAGCCACGCCATGGTCAATTCCTTTCCCGTTCAGGGTCGCGCGCTTGCGATACCGTCGCTTTCCCGTGCCGAGGACACGAAGCTGGCGAGCGTCCGCTCTTCCTCGAAGTTCCAGGCGGTGCCGCGATGCATGATCGCGCGCTGGTCCCAGATCAACACATCGCCCACGCGCCAACGGTGTGAATGGATCGCCTCCGGTCCGGTCACGGCGGCCATCAGCGCTTCGATCAGCTGCGTCCCTTCCGGCTTCGACAGGCCCTTAACACCGGCGGCATGCGCCCTGCGGAACAGGGCCTCTGTTCCATTCAGCGGGTTGCGCCAGGTCGTCCGCCAGGGCGTTGCGGGAATTTCGTGTAGATCTCCTGCGCGGCCAGACGCGCGTCCACCAGGCCACGGGAATGCGCGAAACTGTGGAAAACAACCTGATCGCGCGCGCGTTCCCGAGGTCGTCGGGCAGACGCGCCCATCCGGCCCGGGTCGAAACAAACTCCGGTGTTGCCGCCGGAGGACGGGATCGTATAGCCGACCAGAATGTTCGAAATGGCGGGCGTGGGCAGGAAGGTGCTGTCGGTATGCCAGAAGAAGTTGGATTTGAGGTCCAGAAGGCGCAATTCTGCATCATCCGTCAGCCCACCTCGCTGTCGCGACATTCGACACCATCGGGCAGCGGCGGCGGCATGCCTGCTTCGGTATCTCTCAGGTCCTCGAGCGGGCCGAACAATTCTGCGAGCGCGCGATGCGCCGGCTCGTCCAGATCCTGGTCGCGAAACAAGAGCAACGAGTGCCGCTCGAACAGCTCCCTGATCTCGGGATACAGATGATCCGTCGTCACGGTACGAAGATCGACATCACGCACTTCGACACCGAAATCAGGGTGTAAGCAAGATGCCTGCATGCGCGACGCTCCCTTTGAAACGCAGCCCCGGCGGAGGCCCTGGCCCGCGTCGATGCCGAGCCTAGCCTCGACAGCAATTCGACGCCAGTCGCAGCAATATCGTATCGAGATCGACGGCGTGATGGAGCGCGCCCATTCTCGGGGAAGGCCGCGCGAAGCCGCGGCGGCCTTCTTGTGGCAAAGAAAATTTTGATTGGGCTGTCGATTCCGCCGTCCCTATCTCGACAAGATATCGAGACGCCTGAGCCTGAACGCTGCGCGTACGTTTCAGCCCCGCGTGTCGAGGTCTACGCCGCGAAGATCGCAAGGGAGCATGCCGCATGATCACGATCTCTGCTTTCAAATGGGTTCCGGACTTCGCCCAGGGCCAGGTGCGCGATCTGCGCGCGCGCTGGGCGCTGGAGGAAGCCGGCCTGCCTTACAAGACGCGCCTCCTCGAACAGGGCGATCAGGACAAACCGGACTATCGCGCGCTGCAGCCCTTCGGGCAGGTGCCGATCTCTCGAGGAAGACGGCTTCGTCCTCTTCGAATCCGGGGCCATCGTGCTCATATCGGCGAACGGAGCGAGGCGCTCCTGCCGAAGGACGCGGGCGCGCGCGCCCGCGCGACGCAATGGCTGATCGCGGCGCTCAATTCCATCGAGCCCTTCGTCATGAATGTCGCGCTGATCGATCTCTTCTACGCGAACGAGGAATGGGCGAAGCTGCGCCGGCCCGGGGCGGTGGAGTTCGTGCAGAAGCGCCTGTCGGCCCTCTCCAAGTCGCTCGGCGACAAGCCCTATCTCGATGGCGACCGCTTCACGGCCGGCGATCTGATGATGACGACGGTGCTGCGAATCCTGCAAGCACACCGACATCGTCACACGCGACAAGCGCCTCGCAGCCTATGTCGAACGCTGCACCGCGCGGCCCGCCTTCAAGCGTGCGTTCGATGCGCAGATCGGAGATTTCAAGAAAGCTGCATGACCGGAATTTCAGCGCTGCCCTCGACACGACAGGCTCCGCCTTATGGCCGCGGAAGCGGGCGCCTTTGCGCCGGCTTCAGCATGATCGACGTGGCCATGGCGTTGACACCTTCGGCCATGGCAGATCGAGAGCGTGACGGAAGGAGGGCAAGCGCGGCAGCAGCGCAGCGGCCGCAGGATCGAAGAAGCACCCGCCGGGGGACGGGGCTAGGAGAAGGAAGTACGGCGCCGGGGCCGTGGGGAACGGTCGGGAATGCCGGTCTCTTTCGGGGGAGATGGGGGCCGCTCATTCCCAATGCGCCGCCCTGATAATATGGTTGACCCAACTCGCCACGGCTATTGGACCAAAGGCGTATCCCGAGACGGGCTTGCACCTGCCGCACGCCGACCGACGCAAGGCGGTGAAAGCCGGTGTCAGGGCGAGATGTCTCAGAGGAGCAAGACGCCATCAATCTGCAGTCGCGAAATCAGCTTTACCGGAAATGGTCGCTCGGCTTGAATCAAATTCCAGTCCGTTCAGCGTTCGGGGGCAGGCGTGGCGAATCTCATCGAAGACATCTATTCGGAGCGGGAAGATATCGACGTCGACACGCTCAAGCAATCTGGGGCCGCTGCGGCCGCTGGCGGGCATCTGGAAGGCAGCAAGAGCATCGACGTCAATCCCAAGGCGGAAGGTCCGCTGCGGCAGCCCTATGTCGAACAGATCGAACTCCAGCCGATCGACCCGCAATCCAACGGCCCGCAGCTGTTCTATGGCCTGCGCTATCATACCCACATCGTGAAGCCGGGCGAGATCGAGACCTATCACGACCAGGTCGGCTACTGGCTGTGGGAGCCGGCCACGGAAACGGTCGTTCTCTCCCTCGCCATTCCGCGCGCGCAAGTCGCCTTGGCCGTGGGGCGCCGACCGCCGACGCGACAGCCTTCGAAGTTAAGTGCGGCGCGCGGCAAGACCGACTACGGAATCTGCTCCACGTCCTTCCTCGAGCGGGCGTTCCGCACCGATTCGTTCGTGATGAAGGTCACCATCCATCCCCGATGGAACCTGGAGCTATTTCGAGGACACGCTGCTGATGGTGCGCGGACCGAACCCTTCCATCACACGGACCAGAACAGGCTGAGCAAGATCGGCGAACCGGACGCGCCCAACGCGCTCGCCCGCTGACGGCCGGCGCATGCGATCCTGGATAGCGGAGAAATCGTCCGATCATGCCCACGTTCGACAAGATCCTGGAGGCCGCGCGCCGGCGGGTCGGCGAGGCCGAGCTGCGCGCCCGCATGCCGGACGGTGAGCACGCCGGAGGCGCTGCGCGCCGTCGCCGACGATCGCTATCTGTCGCTGATGTCGCGGCGCATCTTCCGGGCCGGGCTCAAGCACAGTCTCGTCGATGACCGGTGGCCGGCCTTCGAGGAGGTGTTTCACGGTTTCGCGCTGCGGCGCGTGCGGGCGATGAACGACGAAGAGACCGAGGCCCTGATGAACGACCGGCGGCTGATCCGCCACTGGGGCAAGCTCAAGTCGGTGCGGAGCAATGCGGCGGCCATGCAGGAGATCGCCGAGCAGCAGGGCGGCTTCGGCGCCTACCTGGCGGGATGGGCCGGAGTCCGATGCCGTCGGCCTGTGGGGCGATCTCGCCAAGCGGTTCCAGCAGATGGGCGGCAACTCCGGCCCCTACTTTCCTGCGCATGGCCGGCAAGGATACGTTCGTCCTGACCCGCTCGGTCATTGCGGCGCTCAATCACTGCAAAGGCGTTCGCGGGCGAACCGAAGACCAAGTCGGACCGCGCCAAGGTGCAGGCCGCATTCAACGCGCTGGGCCGGCGAAACCGGACTCCCGCTGGCCCATCTCAGCATGACCCTTGCGTTTCCGTGGACTGACGCCAGGAAGAGGCGCTCAGCACGACGAAAGGACGGGAGCGAATGGCGGCGGTGGGACGAACGCCCTGGTGGACATGGAGCCTGGCCGGCAGCGGCCTGGGTGATCCTGGTGCTGACGGCCGCGTTCGGCGCCGTCGGGACGGTGCTGCCGGCGCTGGCGGGGTGGCGATGATCGCCACCGGTGTTCGCGGCGGTCTACCACGCCGAGGTCATCGCGCACCGCATCGGCGAGCCGTTCGGCACGCTCGTGCTGGCCGTCGCCGTGACGGTCATCGAGGTGGCGCTGATCGTCTCGGTCATGGTCGCCGGCGCCAGCGGAAAAGGCCGGGCTGGCGCGCGACACGGTGTTCGCCGCCGTCATGATCGTGTGCAACGGCATCGTCGGGCTGTGCCTGCTCGTCGGGCGGCGTGCGCCATCGCGAGCAGGACTTTCAGGTCCAGGGCGCGAGCGCCGCGCTGGCCGTGCTGGCGGCGCTCACCATCCTGACGCTGATTCTGCCGAACGTGACGACGAGCGCGCTCCGGGCCCGGCGTTCAGCACGCTGCGCAGCTTGTCTTCGCCGGGATCGTTTCGCTGGTGCTCTACGGCTCGTTCGTCTTCGTCCAGACCGTGCGGCACCGCGACTATTTCCTCCCGCTCGAAGGCGACGGCGACGAGAGCGCACGCGCCGCCGCCCTCCGGCAGGACCGCGCTTGTCAGCGCCGGCCTGCTGCTCGTCGCGCTCGTCGCCGTCGTGGGCCTCGCCAAGGTCGCTGACACCGACGCTGGAGGCGGCCGTTGCCTGACTCGATGCGCCCAAGGCCGTGGTCGGGATCGTCATCGCGGCGCTGGTGCTGCTGCCCGAAGGTCTGGCGGCAGCTGCAGCGCGGCCGCGACGCCAACCGGCTGCAGACCAGCTTGAACCTGGCGCTGGGATCGGCGCTCGCGAGCATCGGCCTGACGATCCCGGCAGTGGCGGTGGTTTCGATCGTGCTTCGCGCAGCCGCTGCGAACTCGGGCTCGGACGCGAAGGAGGAGGTGCTGCTGGCGCTGACACTCTTCATCGGCGTGATCACCTTGGGCACCGGCCGGACCACGGTGCTGCAGGGCATCGTGCATCTGGTCATCTTTCGCGGTGTTCTTGTTCCTGGCCGTGGTGCCGTGAAGCGGCGGGGATTTGCGGCCCGAGCAATGATTCAGATGACGATATCGCCGCTTGCACGGCGACAGTAAGGTGTGCCGGGAGGACGGATGAACCGATCATGACGAATGCAACATGCTCAACACTGCGGGTCGTGCCCTGGGCGGGCCGCTCGGCGCCGATATGGGGCGTGGACCTGTCGCAAGAGCTCGGCGCGGGCACGCTCGCGGCGATCCTGGAGGCCTGGGCGCAGCACCTCGTGCTGCGCTTCCGCGGGCAGCGACTGGACGAGGACGGGCTGATGGCGTTCAGCGCGCGCTTCGGCAGCCTGACCGGGCGCCGACCAACACGGCGGTGACACGCTCGCACGCCAACCCGTTCGTGCTGCTGGTTTCCAACATCGTCGAGGACGGGCGTCCCATCGGCTCGCTCGGCGCCTATGAGAGCCAGTGGCACGCGGACATGTCCTACAATCCGCAGCGCCGCCCGCCGGCAGCTTCGCTCTACGCGGTGGAAGTGCCGCCGGAGGGCGGCGACACCGGCTTCTCAATCTCTACCGCGCCTACGAGACGCTGCCGGCGGACCTCAAGGCGGCGGTCGACGGGCGCGTCTGCACGCACGATTCATCGCTCAACAGCGCCGGCGAGCTGCGGGCGGGCGCCGAAGAGGTGACCGATCCGCGGCGGGCACCGGGCGCGGTGCACCCGCTGGTGCGCGCGCATCCCGGTCACCGGCCGGCCCGTGCTCTATCTGGGGCGGCGGCGCAACGCCTACATTCATGGCCTGCCGCTGGCGGAGAGCGAGGCGCTGCTCGACCGTCTCTGGGCGCACGCGACGGCCGCGGAGCATGGCTGGTAATCAGCGCTGGCGCGTGGGGCGATCTCGTGCTGTGGGACAATTTCGCGACGATGCATCGCCGCGACCTTCGATCCCGGCAGCCGGCGCCTCATGCTGCGCACGCAGATCGGTGCCCGCGCGGCCGGCTCGCCTAGTGAGCATGATCCGATCGCCCGGCATCGCCAATCTCGCGGTGTCATTCCGGCGAGAGCCGCAATCTATAACCACGGCGGTATTGGGCCGGTCCTGCCGCCGCCGTCCGCGTCTATGGATCCCGGCTTTCGCCGGGATGACAGCGGAAAGAGTGAAAGCGATGGCACCTCCCCTGATTGGGACGTGCTCTAAGCCCCGCCCATCGTCTGCGGCAGCGCCGGGATCTGGCTGCGCCCTTCACGGCCGCGAACAGGCAGTCCGGCGATGAAGGTGAAATGGTCGACGAAGAAGCCGAACTCGGCCTGGTTGCCCGTCCAATGCGCGGGGCCGTGAAAGGCGAAGGCCAGGAACAGGACATAGGCCGCGGCGAGCAAGCGCCAGCTTCCGGAAAAGAACGCGCCAGTGAGAAGGCAGATCACGAGCACGGACTCGAAGATCGCGGCGACCCAGGCCAGGAGCAGCGCGACGGAATCCCGCCGCGGCGATGTAGCCGGCGGTGGCGTCCATGCCGGCGGAACTTGAATCCTGCGGCCAGTGATGAAGACGGCGGCGAATATGAGCCGGCCGACGAGAATGGCTATCGATTGCCACAAGGGTACACGGAGGCGCTGCTGTTCATCGATCGATCCTGCAGTGGGAGAAACGACAGAGATAGCCGGCGCGCAGGCGGACGGTTCAAGGGGCTGCCTTCATCGGCAAAGTCCCGTCCGACTGGCGCCCCCTGATGGCGTTGCCTATGATGACGGCCCGCGAAGGGAGGCCGCCCATGAGCATCGACTTTCTGATTACGTCGCTGATCGTCGTCGTGTCGCCCGGCACCGGCGTTCTCTTCACGCTGGCGGCCGGCCTCTCGCGCGGGTCGCGCGCCAGCGTCGTCGCCGCCTTCGGATGCACGCTCGGCATCGTCCCGCACATCGCCGCGGCGATCGATGGGGCTGGCGGCGCTCCTGCACACGAGCGCGCTCGCGTTCCAGACCCTCAAATATCTGGGCGTGGCCTATCTTCTCTACATGGCCTGGAACACGCTCAGGAGCGCGGCGCGCTCACGGTGGAAAAGCAGATCGGCCCGCGCTCGGCGGCCCAGGTGATCGTCTCCGCCATCCTCGATCAACATCCTCAATCCGAAGCTGTCGATCTTCTTCTTCGCCTTCCTGCCGCAGTTCGTGAGCACCAGGCGAGCCGCATCCGCTCTCGCGCATGCTCGAGCTGAGCGGCGTCTTCATGCTGCTCACCTTCGCCGTCTTCGTCGGCTACGGACTGTTCGCCGCCGCGATCCGCAGCCACGTCATCTCGCGCCCGCGGGTGCTGACCTGGATGCGGCGCGCGTTCGCCGGCGCGTCTCGTCGCGCTCGGCGTCAAGCTGGCGCTCGCCGATCGTTGCCCGTGACGATTGCTCGCTAATCCAGCGCCGGGCCGGTGCCCCAGAACTTGTCGCGCACCTCGAGGTAGTGGGCCTCGAAGTCGTAGGGGGTGACGGGCAAATTGAGGTCGCGGGCGGTCAGGCGGCCGACCGCGGCGAGGACGCGATAGGCGGCGACGACCTGGTCGTGGCGGGCGCCGACGAGGTTGGTCTGGGCGCCCAGCAGCTCCTGCTGGGCGTCGAGCACGTCGAGCAGAGTGCGCGTGCCGGCGTCGTGGTCGCGGCGCGTGCCGGCGAGCGCCTTCTTCGCGGTCTCGATCTGGGTGTCGAACGAGCCGATCTGCGCGCCCGCGGCGTCCGAGGGCGTACCAGGCGGCGGCGGCCTCGGCGGCCGTCTGGCGCTGCTGGGTCTCGGTGTCGAAGCGACGCTCGCCATAGGTCTCCTTCGAGGAGCGGGCGCGGGCGTCGACGTCGCCGGCCTCGTAGAGCGGGATGGTGACCTTGGCGAGGATGCGGGCGGTCTCCTTGCTGGTCAGCAGCTCGCCCTCGACCGAGACCTGCGGGCGCAACTCGCCGAGCACGACGTCGACGCCGTCGCGCCGCCGCCTTCTCGGCGAACTCGGCGGCCACGACGGTGGGGTGGCCGGCGGCGGCGGCCACCGCCTCGTCTCTCGCCGGCGGGAAGGCCAGTCGGCAGCGGCGGCGGGGTCAGAGTAGCGGGATCGGCGCCGATCTGCTGACGATAGACGGCGCGCGCGGACTTCATGGCGGCCTCGGCCTGGGTGCGCTGCGCTTGCGCCAGGGCGAGGCGCGTCTCGGCCTGCGACACGTCGGTGTCGGAGGCGGCGCCGGCGGCGCGGCGGCGGCGGGCGGAATCGCAGCTCAGCGCGCACCACCTTCTCGTTGTTCTCGTTGAGGGTGAGCACGGCCTCGGCCCGCACCACGTCCATGTAGGCGGCGATGGATTGCAGCAGCACCTGCTGTTCGGCGGCCACGAGCTGGGCGCGCTGGGCCTGCACCAGATTCTCGGCCTGATCGACGGTGGCACCGGTGCGGCCGCCGTTGTAGAGCGGCTGGACGACACGAAACTCGGCGAGGCCCAGGGCGCGGCCGTCGTCGTGGCGATCGTCGATGCCGCCGCCGCCCTCGGCCTCGGCCGTGACCGTGGGCCGCCAGCCGGAGAGCGCCTCCGGCACCAGCTCGTCGGTCGAGCGCAGCTGCGCGCGCGCCGCCTGCAGCACCGGGATTGGTCTGATAGGCGCCGGCGAGCGCGTCGTTCAGCGACTGCGCCGCCGCCGGCGCGGCCGCGAGAGCAAGCGCGCTGGCAATGAGCGCAGCGCCGAGGCACCTTCGCGCAGGCGCGGATCGACATGCGGAGCTAGCCTTTGTCCGCCGTGCGCCCCAGGCAGCTGATCTGGCCGACGTGGATCGAGATAGATGGCGGTGCGCTCCCACTCGGGACCGCTGAGCGCCTGGCCAGCCCGGACGTTCAGGAGCTTGCCCGGCGCGCGAAGGCCGCCGACGCCAGCACGGCCGCGGTGGCGGCGGCGAAAGGAAAAAGACTCTTCATCGATCGCTTCCCTTCTTTCCAGAGCTGGCGGCCTGCAGATCCGCAGCGCCGGTCCTACAGTCACCATCAGCGACAACTAAGCGCGGGGTTGTAACCGGCCTAATTTCCGCAAAGCGCTATCTCGTAACGGCGCGTTACAGACGGGCGGCGCGTTGCACGCCGTCACGAGAATCGCGACGGCCGGGAAGGCTGCCACCGCCGCGCCGGCCTGACGCGCGGTCACGCATAGCGCAGGGCCTCGATCGGATCGAGGGCGGCGGCGCAGGGCCGCGGGGTAGAGGCCGAACAGCAGGCCGACGGCGGCGCTGCAGCCGACCGCGAGGGCCATGCCGCTCGGGACTGAGCACCGTCGGCCAGCCCGCGAGATGGGCGATGACCACGGAGGTGACGGCACCCAGCAGCAACCCGACCAATCCGCCGGCGAGCGCCAGGGTGACGGACTCGACCAGCACCTGGCGCAGGATGTCGCGGCGGCGGGCGCCGACGGCGACGCGGATGCCGATCTCGCGCGTGCGCTCGGTGACGGAGACCAGCATGATGTTCATGACGCCGATGCCGCCGACCACGAGCGACACCGCCGCGAGCGCGCCCAGCAGCAGGGTGAGCGCGCGATAGGCCGACTGGCGCCTTCGACCAGTTCGGCCAGGTTCTTCACCACGAAGTCGTCGTCGGCCTGCGGGCCCAGGCGATGCTGGCGGCGCAGGACCGTGTGCACTCCGCTGCGCCGCCGTCCGCGACGTCGCGGTCGTCGCGGACCTTGACGACGATGTTGCCGACGGCGCGGGCGGCGGCCGCGCTGACGCCGAGGACGCGCGTCTTGGCCGTCACGAGCGGCGTGACGATGACGTCGTCCTGGTCGTCGCCGCCCTCGATCTCGGCCCTGGATGCGAGCAGGCCGACGATGGTGAAGGGAACGTGCTCGATGCGCACGACCGCGCCGACGGGATCGAGAGTCGCCGAACAGCCGGCGCGCCGCGGTCTGCCCCAGCAGCGGCCACCTTGGCGGCCGACTGCATCCCGCTGGCGCTGAAGCCGCGACCGGAATCGAGCGACACATCCTGGGCGGCGAGATAGTCGCCGCTGACGCCCGCCAGGCCGGTCGACCAGTTGCGGTCGTCATGCACGAGGCGGACGATGCCGCGCACGATCGGCACGGCATACTGCACGGCGGCGACGTCGCGCCGCAGCGCATGCGCGTCCTCTCGGTGAGGGTCATGGCCGAGCCGGTCGAGAGCTTGAGCCCGCCGGCGGTGATGGTGCCGGAGCTGATGACCAGGAGATTGGAGCCGAGATTGCCGATCTTACCGACCACCAGCGCGCGGCGCCGAGGCCACCGCCACCACCGCCATGACGGCGGCGACGCCGATGATGATGCCGAGCATGGTGAGCAGGCTGCGGAGAGGGTTGGCGCGCAGGGTGGCGAGCGCGCCGAGGACGGCGTCGAGGGCGCTCACGCCGCGGCCTCCCGCGCGAGGCGCGCGCTTCCAGCGGCCGGTCGACCGGGCGATCGTCGACGACGCGACCGTCGGCGGAAGAAGACCGCCGCGGCGCGCGAAGCGGGCGACTTCGGGCTCGTGGGTGACCAGCACGATGGTGATGCCCTGACGGTTGAGCTGCTGGAAGATGGCCACGACCTCGGCCGCAGTGGCGCTGTCGAGCATCCCCGTGGGCTCGTCGGCCAAGAGCAGGATCGGATCGTTGGCGAGGGCGCGCGCGATGGCGATGCGCTGCTGCTCGCCGCCCGAGAGCTGGGTGGGGCGATGGCGGATGCGGTGAGCGAGGCCGACGCGCTCCGACCAGGGCGGCGGCGCGGGCGCGGCGTTCGTGCCGGGGCGTGCCGCCATAGATCATCGGCAGCTCCACATTGGCCAGCACCGAGACCTGCGGCAGCAGGTTGAACATCTGGAACACGAAGCCGACCTTTGCGGCTGCGCACCGCCGCCAGTTCGTCGGCGGAAAACCGCTCGCAGATCGAGTGTCCGTCTGAGCCGATAGCTGCCGACGCTCGGCCGATCGAGGCAGCCCAGCAGGTTCACATGAAGGTGGATTTGCCCGAGCCGGAGGGGTCTATGACGGCGACGAACTCGCCGCGCGCGCGATGTCGATCGACACTGTCGCGCACGGCCGCCACCTCGCCGCCGCCAGCGCGGTAGGACTTGCAGAAGCCCGATAGCTCTCGACGAGCGCGGGAGCCATGCTAGGACTTCTGTCCGGAGACGACGCCGACGACGATCTCCTCGCCCTCGACAGAGGCCGCCGCCCGTCACTTCCGTGTGCGCGTCGTCGCTGACGCCGAGACCGACGGCGACTCGGCTGCGCGCTGCCGTGGAATCCAGCCGCCAGACCCGGCCGGATAGGCGCCGCCGCCCGCGACGACGTCGCCGGCATCGGCCGGAGCGGAACTGCAGGGCGGCGTTGGGCACGCGCAGCACCGAGGACGCGGTCTTCACGACCAGGTCGACGCTGGCGGTCATGCCCGGCAGCAGCCTCAGGTCGCGATTGTCGGCGGCGATGACGGCGATGTAGGTGACGACGTTCTGCAGCACCTGCGGCGTCTTGCGGATTTCGGCGATGCGGCCGGCGAAGCTGCGGCCTGGAAAAGGCATCGACGCTGAAGGTGGCGGGCTGGCCGACCGCCACGACGCCGATGTCGGCCTCGTCGACGCTCGCCTCGAGCCGCATCTGCCGGAGGTCGCTGGCGATGACGAAGAGCGGGCGGCGCGGACTGATTGGCCGCCACCGGCTGGCCGACGGCGGCGTTCTCCTCGATGACCCATGCCGTCGATCGGCGCCTTGATCTCGGTGTGGTCGAGATCGACGCGGACCTGCGCCACCGCCGCCTCGTCGATGGCCGACCTCCGCATTGGCGGCATCGACCTGCGCCGCCGCCGCCTTCACCGCCGCGAGCGCCGACTGATCGGCCGCCGCCGCCGCGGCTTCATGCGCCTTCTGCCGTTGCGACGCCGGCGCGGGCGGCATCGTCGGTGGCCTCGGGCATGGTCGCGCTCTTCCGACGCCAGGTCGCCGCTCTTCACGAGGCCGCGCTTGCGGTTGAGGTCGCGCTCGGCGTCGGCGAACGCCCGCGCGGGCGCGCTCGACATCGGCCGCGGCGGCCGCATCGTCCGGCGCGCAGGTTCTCGGCGTCGGCGCGCGCCCGCTCAGCTGCGCCGCAGCGACCGCGACATTGGCCCGGGCGACCGCGAGATCGGCCAGCGCATAGTTCAGGCGCGCGGTGACAGCGTCGGCATCGAGGCGGGCGAGGACCTGGCCGGACTTGACGACCGCATTTTCCGCGACCGCGACCTCGCGCAGCTCGCCCGCAGTCTGCGCGACCACCGGCACGGTCACGAGCGGCCGCAAGGTGCCCGTCGCATGCACTTCGGCCTGGATGAGGCCGCGATCGACGGCGGCGATGCGATAGAGCGGATGCGACTGGTCCTCGCCCAAATAGGCGCGCCCAACGCCGGTGAAGGCCGACGAAGGCCGCAAGCCCGAGCGCGAGCGGCGCCGAATAGCCCACCGATGAGAGTTCTCGGACGCAACGGCGACCCCTACTGGCGGAAGGACATGGCGACTCAGGTAGGCGGGCGGCCGGCCGACAATCGAGAGTTGCAGGACCGAGATTGGCGATTTCTGCGATGAAATGCCGCATAGGATGATGGCCGCGAGCCGACTGCGTCATGACGGAATGTTCATGCGCCGACCCATCCGCGCGACGCGAACTGACGCTGGCGAGCGGGACGAAAAAGATTCAATGATGGGCCATCGCCAAGCACAGCGGAGGAACGCAGCCATGGATCTCAAACTCAAGGGCCGCAAGGCCATCGTGACCGGGAGCAGCAAGGGCATCGGGCGGGCGATCGCGGAGGCGCTGGCGGACGAGGGCTGCCACGTCGCGATCTGCGCGCGCGACGAGGGCGAGGTGAAGGCTGCGGTGGGCGCGCTGAAGAAGAAGGGCGTGAACGCGACGGGCGCCTCCTTCGACGTGCGCGACAAGGACGCGCTCGATGCCTGGGTGAAGAAATCCGGCGAGGCGCTCGGCGGCATCGACATCGCGGTCGCCAACGTCAGCGCGCTCGACATGGAGCGCGGCGAGAACGCCTGGAAGAACGAATTCGAGATCGACATGATGCACACGGTGCGCACGGTGGAAGCGGCGCTGCCCTGGATCGAGAAATCCGACGCCGGCGCGATCCTGGTGATCTCCTCGGTCTCCGGCCTGGAGTTCGATTTCACCAGCCCGGCCTACGGCACCTTCAAGGCCGCTCTCGATCCACTACGCCTCGCGCATGGCGAACACGCTGGCGGGCAAGCATATCCGCGTCAACACGGTGTCACCCGGCAACACCTATTTCGAGGGCGGCGTGTGGCAGAAGATCGAGCAGAACATGCCCGACCTCTTCAAGGCCGCGCTCGCCAAGAACCCCTGGGGCCGCATGGCGACGGCCGAGGAAGTGGCGAACGCGGCCGTGTTCCTGGCCAGCCCGCGCGCCAGCTTCATCACCGGCGTGAACGTCGTGGTCGACGGGGCGCTGACGAACCGGGTGCAGTATTGACGATCGCGCCCGGCGAATGAGCGGCAACGGTGGCGACGACGCGGCGCTGGCGGGGCGCCTGCTCGATGTCATCGAGGGCGATATCCTGCCGCTCACCGAGGCCGGCGTGCAGTCGCGGCAACAAGATCTTCGGTGCGGCGATCCTGCGCAAATCCGATCGTTCGCTGGTGCTGGCCGAGACCAACAACGAGATCGAGAATCCGCTCTGGCATGGCGAGGTGCACGCGCTGAAGCGGCTCTACGAACTGCCGGCGGCGAGCGCGGCCGGACCCGAAGGACTGCCTGTTCCTGGCCACGCACGAGCCCTGCCCGCTCTGCCTCTCGGCCATCACCCGGGCCGGCTACGACAATTTCTACTATCTGTTCAGCCACGCCGATTCTGCGGGACACCTTCGCCATCCCCCACGACCTCAGGATCCTGAAGGAAGTCTTCGGGCTGGAGCCCGGCGGCTACAACGCCAGCAATCTCTATTGGACGAGCTACGCGATTCCGCGGCTCGTCGCCGGACTCTGCGGCGCCCGACCGGGAGATACCCAGGCCCGCAGCGCCACGCTGGCGGCGAAATATGCGGCACTCTCCCGCCGCTATCAGGAGAGCAAGGCGGGCAACGCCATCCCGTTGAATCCAGGACCGCCCGGCGGCGGCAGTCGGACGGCGCGATCCCGATTTGGCCTACCCGGCCCCAAATGATTCAGGGTTGGCGGAGCGGGACCGTGGAAGGACGATCGATGGCCACATTCGATGACAAGCTGGCGCGGCTCCTCATGCAGGAGCACGCGGCCGGAACGAAGTTTCACCCTTGAGTCCGGAAACGGGCGTGACCGATCTCGCGAGCGCCTATGCCGTGCAGCGGCGGTATGTGGCGCTCATGACCGAGTCGGCCGGAGCGCCCGCCGGATACAAGATCGGCCTCACCTCCGCCCGCATGCAGAAGATGTGCAACATCGACCAGCCGGTCGCGGGGTCGTGCTGGCCAGCCGCGTCATGCATTCCGGCGTCGTCCTGCAGGCGCGGCGCTATCATCACATGGGGCTGGAGTTCGAGGTCGGCGTCAGGTTGGGGCGCGATCTGCCGCGTGGCGAGGCGCCTTTCACGATGGAGCGCGTCGCCCAGGCGGTTGACGGCGTGTGTGCCCGGCCGTCGAGGTGGTCGACGACCGCAATGCCGACTATGCGACGCTGGAGGCGCTGTCATTGATCGCCGACAACTCCTGGAACGCCGGCGCGGTGCTCGGGGCGTTCAGCAAATCCTGGGACAATCTCGAGGCGGCCACAGGAATCGTAGCGTTGAATGGGCAAGAGATCGATCGCGGCTATGGGCGCGACGTTCTCGGACACCCGTTCGTGCCGCTGACTTGGCTGGCGAATCATCTGGCCGAGACCGGCGGGCGCTGAGGGCCGGCGACGTCGTGCTGACGGGCAGCCTGATTCCGACGCGCTTTCCCAAGGAGCCCGGAGCCTTTCGCTACGAGCTCTCGGGCGTCGGCACGATCGAACTCAGCGTCGAATTCTGAGGGCGGACATGGATCTGGGTATTGCCGGCAAACGGGCCCTGGTGATGGGAGCATCGCGCGGCCTCGGGCGCGCGATCGCGGAAGCCTTCATCAGGGAAGGCGTTATCACCGCCATCTGCGCGCGCGACAAGGCGCGGCTCGAGTCGGCGGCGCGAGACATCGGGGCGAAGCCGCTTCAGGCGGATCTCTCGAAGCCGGGCGTTGCCGCAAAGGTCGTGCAGGATCCGGCAGCGACACTCGGCGGCCTGGACATCCTGGTCGTCAACACCGGCGGGCCGCCGCCGCGGACGTTCGACAACATCCAGGACCAGGATTGGCGAGACGCTTCGAAGGCCTGTGGATGAGTGCCGTCGCCGCGATTCTGGGCGGCACTGCCGGGCATGCGCGAGCGCCGCTGGGGCCGCATTCTCATCGTCACCTCGATTGCCGGCGCGCGAGCCGATCGCCAATCTCATGCTGTCGAACGCGCTGCGCGCCGGGACTGCATGGCCTCGTCAACGCGCTCAGCAAGGGATGCGCCAGCCAGGGGATCACCGTCAACGCGGTGATGCCCGGCTATACGCTGACGGAGCGGCTCATCGAGGTCGGCGTCACGGAAGCGGAGATCGCGAGCCGCATTCCGCGCCGGACGCATGGCCAGCCGGTGGAATTCGCCGCGCTCGCCGCGTTCCGGCATCCGATTGCGCCGGCTACATCACCGGCCAGGCGATTGCCCGCGACGGCGGTCTGCTGCAATCGATCTAGCGGACCTACGGCGCTGGACGGCGCGCCCGCGAAGCCCAGGCTGTCGAAGAAGGCGCGGACGGCGGGCATGTGCTGCTGGGTCAGGGCGTCGCTGTTCGTCATCATGACGGCGAGCGCGGCCTGCTGGCCGGCGGAGATGCCGTAGAAGATCACGCGAATGCGGCCCGCCTGGGGATCCTGCGCGCGTCTGCGTGGTCACCAGCAGCTGCAGGTCGTGCGCCGACGATTCCACGACCTCGCCGCGCTCCACGATCTGCAGGTCGGACTTGGCGAGCTGGCGATCGTACCAGGCGCGGAAGGTCTGGGCCGCCAGGGTGTCGGCCTGCGAGACGATCAGCAGCATGAACGGTGCCCGGGCGGCAAGCCGGGCGGGGAGAAAGCGCGGCTGTCCTCCATCGGCACCGGCGACCATCCGGGCGGCGGCTGGAAGGCGACGCCGAAATCGTCGGCCGAATGCGGCGCGCGATAGCGCCACCGGGAGAAGAAGCAGCAGCAGGCAGAACGGATTCCCGCGCACAGGGGAAGTCTCCTCGGTCGATGTTCTGGCGGCGTGCGAGCCTGCTCACGTTTGGCATGTCGCGGCAATGGCGAGCGCCGCCTCGGCCCCTGCGGCGGGCACAATCCTGATCTCACCGTCCTTCGCCTTGCGCCAGGCGGCGAAATCGGTGCGGGTCTGCTCCTCGGTGGCAGGATAGAGGCCGAGGATGGAGCGGCCATGCTGGACCTGCTCGGTGACGAAGTCCTCGAACACGGTCATCTCGACGGCTTCGGCGGCGATCTCGTCGGCCAGAGCGGCGGGATGACGACCACGCCTTCGGCATCGCCGACCATCACGTCGCCGGGAACACCGGCACGTCGGCGCAGCCGATGGGGACGTTGATGTCGATGGCCTGGTGGCGGGTGAGGTTCGTCGGGCGCCGACGGCCGCTGGTGATAGGCAGGAATGGCGAGCCGCGGCGATCTCCGGCGAATCGCGGAAGCCGCCGTCGGTGACGATGCCGGCGACGCCGCGCTTCATGAGACGCGTGACCAGGATGCCGCCGGCCGAGGCGGCGCGCGCATCCTTGCGGCTGTCGATGACGAGGACGCGCGCCGGGCGGGCATTCCTCGATCGCCTTGCGCTGCGGATGGCTGCGGTCCTGGAACACGGTGATGGGATTGAGGTCCTCGCGCGCCGGGATGTAGCGCAGCGTGTAGGCTTCGCCGACCATGGGCGCTGGGCGGCTGGATTGAGCGGATGGACGTCCTGCAGATGAACTGGTTGCGCAGGCCGCGCTTGAACAGCGCAGGTGCGATGAGGGTGGCCGTGCTGACGGTCTTCAGCTTGTCGCGGGTCTGCAGGGTTGAGCTTGGTCATGGCGGCTCCGGATTCCAGGGGCGGCCGGCGATCATATCGCGGCCGATGAAGGGGAGTAGACTGTTCGTCCGTGGCGGGAGAATGGACATGAGCGAAGCCGGCGTTGCGGCGCGCGACGGCCGAGGATGCGGACAAGCTGACGGCACTGGCGCGGTCGGCCTATGCGCGGCGATGTCGCGGCCATCGGACGCGAGCCGATGCCGATGACGGCCGATTGGGCAAAGCTGCTATCGGAGCAGGAGATCTGGATCCTCGATGGCCCTGCGGGGCGAGGCGGTGGCCTCGCTGGCGCTCGACGTGCAAGCCGACCATGTGATGATCTGGAGCGTGGCGGTGGCGCCCGGCGCATCAGCAGCGCGGACTCGGCCGCCGCCTGATGACGTTCGCCGAGGCGCGCGCCCGCGCACTGCAGCGGCCGGAATTGCGGCTGTTCACCAACGCGCGCATGGCAGGTAATGTCGCGCTCTATGGCCGGCTCGGCTACAGCGAGACGCTCCGCGAGGAGAGCTGCCTGACCGCGTCTCGTGCATATGAGCAAGGCGGTGGACGCCGGCTGGCTAGATCAGCGGCAGGCCCATCTGGCGCGACTGGGAGGCGGAATCGCGCACGCCCCAGCGGCGGTAGATCCTGCCTTCCTTCATGACGAACCATTCCATGGCGACCAGCTCGAACGACCTGCCGGTCGGCGCATGGCCGCGGAAGGCGCCCACGGAGCGGCCGGCTTCGCGGAAGCGGCGCGGCGACAGTGTCGCCCTCGGCGGCCAGGGACTCGACCCGAGGCGCGGCGCGAAGGCCGCGTGCAGCTCGCGCCAGATCGGGACGACCTGATCGAGACCGCCGCCGCCGAGGCACGCCGTAGACGAAGGCGTCGTCGGTGAAAGAGCGCGCTCAGCGCCGGGATGTCGGCGCGATTGAAGGCGTCGACATAGGCCAGCACGAGTTGCTTGTTGGATTGCTCGGACATCGGGCGCAGGTGAGGATTTTGCGGGAGCACGGGTTCTGCGCGACCAAGCTTAGGGCCGCAACGTTGCGCGCTCATGTCGCGCCGGGCGGGCTGTGTTTCAACTATTTCGGCGCTCGTGCTAGGGGATCGGCTGGAGCGGAGGGCGATGCGCATGAAGGCGCAGTTCGAAATGCTGGCGGCCTACAACGCCTGGGTGAACGAGCGGCTGTACGGCGCGGCGGCGAAGATCGCGGACGCCGACTACCGCGCCGACCGCGGCGCCTTCTTCGGCTCGCTGCACGGGACGCTCAACCACCTGCTGCTCGGCGACCGCATCTGGATGCATCGCTTCACCGGCGAAGGCGACGAGCCGAAGCAGCTCGACGCGATCCTCCACGACGATTTCGCGTCGTTGCGGGCGGCGCGGCAGGCGGAGGACGGCCGCATCGTCGCTTACATCGAGCGCCTCACGGACGCCGATCTCCAGGGCACGCTCCGCTATCGCTCGACGCGCTCGCCGGCGGAGATCGAGCAGCATCTCGGCGCCGCTGCTCCTGCATTTCTTCAACCACCAGACCCATCACCGCGGGCAGGCGCACTGCCTGCTGACGGCGATCGCGGGCGAGGCGCCCTCCTTCGACCTGCTGGTGTTCCAGCGCGCGACGGGCGTCAGCCTCGTGAAAGGGCAAGCGCGGCAGCTTCACCGAGCCGGAGCGACGGCCGACCGCCTCAGCCTGACGCGGCGTGCCGGGCCGTTCGCTTCGCCGCGCCGGGCCGCCGCAGCGGAAGGCGGACCAGCGGCTTCACCTCCTTGAGGACGAAGCTGCTGTGGATCTCGCGCACGCCCGGGCAGCTGGCCCAGGACATGGAGCGCGAACTCGGCGTAGCCGTCGAGATCCTCGGCCACGACGTGGAGAAGGAAATCGTGCTGGCCGCCGACGATGTGGCAGGCGACGATCTCCGGGCGTCCGAGCACCGCCTGCTCGAAGGCGCGATGGGCGGCGGTGTCGTTGCGCTCGATGGAGACGCTGACGAAGACGGTGACGCCGAGGCCGAGGCGGCGCTGATCCAGCACGGCCTGGTAGCCGCGGATGGCGCCCTCCGCCTCCAGCCGCTTCACCCGCCGCCAGCAGGGCGAGGCCGAGGAGCCCGACCTGCTCGGCCAGTTCGTGGTTGGTCAGGCGGCCATTCTCTTGCAGGGCGGCGAGGATCTTCAGGTCGTAGTCGTCGTGGTCGGCCATGGCATCTCGTACCTGAATCGGCTCATTGCGGGAATATTCTTACCGTGTCTCGCCCGGTTATTGGGACAATAAAGAAGAGGATTTTCCCAATCGGGGTGTGTATCGTTTCGCTCCGCTTTTCAGCATTCACGCCGAGCGAGCCGTCAGCGAGCGAAGCGACGCCGCTTTCGAGCCTTGCCGCCGGGGCCCGCGACACCCTGCCGATGATGGTGGGCGCGGTGCCGCTCGCCGTCATCTACGGCGCGCTGGTGGCGGCCGGTCCGATGGCGCTCTGGCACGGGCAATTGATGTCGGCGACGGTAGTCTCGCGGGATCGAGCCAGCTCATCGCGCTCGGGCTGGTGGCCGGCCATGCCGGGCTGCTGGTCATCTGGCTCACCACCTTCATCGTCAATCTCCGGCACCATGCTCTATGCCGCGAACCTCCTGCCCCATGTGGCGCACCTGCCGGCGCGCTGGCGCTGGCTGCTGGCGGTGCTGCTGACCGACGAGACCCTTCGCCGTCATGACCGGCTTCTACTATCGCCATCCGCAGGCGCCGCGCTCGGCCATTGGTACTTCCTGGGGTCGGCGGGCGGCATGTACCTCAACTGGAATTGCTGGACGTTGATCGGGCTGCTGTTCGCGGCGGCGTTCCCGGATCCAGTCGCTCGGCCTCGATTTCGCGATGGCCGCGACCTTCATCGCGATCGTCGTGCCGCTGCTGCGTCAACCTGCCGCGGCTGGCGGCGGCGCTGGTGGCCGGCGCGCTGGCCTTTCTGTGGCGCGGCTTGCCCTACAATCTCGGCCTGCTGGCGGCCGTGCTGGCAGGCATCGTCGTGGGCATGGCGCTGGCTCGCCATCGGGCGCGCGGCGGCGCGGCGCAGGAGGATGCGGCGTGAACTACGTGCTCATGATCGCCGGGATGGCGGCGGTGACGATCGCGACCCGCGCCACAATCTTCGTGCTCGGCGACCGCATCGTGTTTCCGCCGCTGCTGCGACAGGCGCTCGACTTCGTGCCGGTGACGGTGCTGAGCGCCATCGTCGTGCCGATGGTGGTGGCGCCCCACGGCGCCGGGCTGGAGATCACCTGGCAGCAATCCGCAACTGGTGGCAGCCATCGTCGCCGTCGTTCCTGTGCGCGCTCGACGCGCCATCAGCTGCTGACGATCGTCGGCTGCGATGCTGGTGTTCTTCGGCTGGCAGTTCGGCGTCCTGAGTTAGGATCGCGACAAAGTTAGATTCACCACAAAGCCGCGAAGGACACGAAGGAGATTACCCTCTTTGTGTTCTTCGTGCCTTTGTGGTGAACCTTTCATCCATGGATATCCAGTACACAGAACTGCCGTTCGAGAGCAGGACCGTTCGGCTCTGAATATGCCTGGCTCAATGCTGCGCAACGCGACGCGCCGCTGGTCGTGTTTCTGCACGAAGCGCTGGGGACGCTCGCGATGTGGCGCGATTTCCCGCAGCGGCTGTGCGATGCCGGCGGGTTTCGCGGGCTGCTCTATTCGCGGCCACGGCCATGGCGGTTCGACGGCGCGGGAACGGTGGCCGCTCGATTACCTCGAGTGCGAGGCGCGACAGCTGCTGCCGGATTTCTTGCGCGCTGTCGGTGCGGATGTACCGGCCTTGGCTCTTCGGCCATAGCGACGGCGCCTCGATCGCGCTGATCCACGCAGCCGCGTTTCCGGATGCGCTCGCCGGCGCCGTCGTGCTGGCGCCGCATATATTCGTCGAGGACGCGACGGTCGCCGGCGTCGCCGCGGCGCGACGGAACTACGAGACCACCGACCTGCGGCAGCGACTGCGGGCGCTATCACGGGGATCCGGACGGCGCGTTCTGGCGCTGGCATGACCGCTGGATCGATCCGGCGTTCCGCAGCTGGAACATCGCAGGCGCTGCTGCCGGCGATCCGCTGCCCGTTGCTGGCAATCCAAGGCGAGGACGACGAGTACGCGACCATGGCGCAACTGGACGGCATCAAGCGGCGGGTTCGCAGGCCGAACTGCTGAAGCTCGCCGCCTGCCGGCACTCGCCCCACCCGCGATCAGCCGCAGGCAGGTGATCGACGCGGCCCTTCGCTTCGTCCGCACCCGATAACCCGCTCGAGGGCCCTTGACATCGATATCAGTTAGATATATCTAAATAATCGATATATCGAAACACTATCGAGGTAACGATGTCTAGAATGCTACAGAGAATCAAGAGGTTGTCATGAAAAGCGGTTCGCCCGCCGCGAGTGCTGAACTGGGCGGGGGCCGGTATGGCCAGCGCATCGCCAGCACTGGGGCGAGGGCGGACACCGGCCGCGGCCGGGTGTTCGACCAGGGCGACCTGCGCTACGTCATCCTGGCGCTGATCGCGGAGAAGCCGCGCCACGGCTACGAACTGATCAGGCCGCCGATCGAGGACAAGCTCGGCGGCGCCTACAGCCCGAGCCCCGGCGTGGTCTATCCGACGCTCACCCTGCTGGAGGAACTCGGCCATGCCCCGCGTGAGCGCCGACGCCGGCGGCAAGAGCTCTACGAGATCACGCCGGAAGGGACTGCATTCCTGGAGGCCAACCGCCCGACCGTCGACGCCATCTTCGGCCGCGCTGGCCGAGGTCAGCAGCCCAGGGCGGCGAGCCGGCCCCGCAGATCCTGCGGGCGATCGAGAACCTGCGCTTCGCGCTGCGGCTGAAGCTCGCGCGGCGGCCTCAGCGACGATCAGGTGCGCGACATCACCGCCGTCCTGGACGACGCCGTCCGCAAGATCGAAGAAAGCTGAATCGATCTCGGTCGTGCCGGCCGATCATGCCGGCACGGCGTGGCCGAAGCCAGTCGATGGCGGCCTGCACGCCGCCCCGGCCATGCGGGAATGCCGAGCGCGACCAGGCCGGTCTCGACGACCGCCAGCGTGCCGAGCACCATCGGCGCGTTGACGTGCGCCCATATGGGCGATGCGGAAGGCCTTGCCGTCGAGCGCACCGATGCCGATGCCGCACGACGACGCCGCACTTCCGGTTGCAATAGTCGAGCAGCGGCCTCGGGTCGCGGCTGTCATTCATGAGCACGGTGGTCACGGAGTTCGCGCGCTCGGCGGCGACACGAGATGTTGAGCTCGAGCGCGCCCTCGCTCCGCCCAGGCGACGAACGGCGCGGCGCGACCGCCTCGGCCAGCAGCCGGTGGCGCTCGGCAGCACGTTCTCGAGGCCCTCGGCGAACAGCATGTCGAGCGACTGGCGCAGGCCGAACAGCATGTGCTCCGGCGGCGTGCCGCAGTATTTCTGGTAGTGCTCGGTGCCCTCGCGGAACGGTCCAGTCCCAGTAGGGCGTGCGCAGGCCGGCACGTCTGGTGGACTGCCTCGCGCGCTTGTCGTTGGCGGCGATGAAGGCTCAGGCCCGGCGGCAGCCATCAGGCCCTTCTGCGAGCCGGTGATGGCGACGTCGACGCCCCAGGCGTCCATCTCGAACGGCATGGTGCCGAGCGAGGCGACGGTATCGACCACCAGCAGCGCGCGCCGTGGCCGGCGGCGCTCATCGCCTGCGGATCGCCGGGATGTCGTTGACGACGCCGGAGGCGGTATCGACCTGCACGACGAGCACGGCCTTGATCGCGCCGGCTTGCGTCTGGCGCAGCCGCGCCTCCAGCGCCGCCGGCGTCGACGGCGCGGCGCCAATTGCCGGGCAGGATCTCCCACGGCACGCCGAGGATTCGCGCCGATGCGGCCCCAGCCGGCCGCGAACAGGCCGCTCTCTGAGCGACGAGCACCTTGTCGCCGCGCGAGAAGAGATTGCAGAGCACCGCCTCCCAGCGCGCCGTGGCCGTTGGCGATGTAGATGTAGGTCTGTCCGCGCGTGCGGAACAGCTTCTGCAGATCGGCGAGACAGCTGGCTGGTGGTATCGAGGAGCGGGCCGGAATAGATGTCGACGGCGGGCCGATGCATGGCGGCGAGAGACCTCGTCGGGCACCGTGGTCGGTCCGGGTATGCTCAGAAATTCGCGGCCGTGGCGGACGGTCATGGGGATTAGCGCTCTTGACGTGGAGACGGTGAGACGGTCAGGCGCCTTCGACGGCGACGAGCGAGCCGCGCGAGACGCCTGGCGGAGCGCGATCAGTTTCGCGTATTCGGGCGAACGATACCAGAGCTTGAGCGCTGCCATATCCGGGAACTCGATGATGACGAGGCGCTGCGGCTTCCACTCGCCTTCCAGCACCTCAAACGCGCCGCCGCGCACGATGAAGCGGCCGCCGTGTTTTGGATCAGCGGCAGAACCTGTCGACGGTACTCGGCATAGACGTTCTGATCATGGACCTCGACGTCGGCGATCAGATAGGCGGACATGTGGATGCTTCCTCTTTGGACGATAGACTCGGATCAGCATGAGGGAGATTGTGCGTGCCACCAAGATTCGTCCTCATCCTGAGCCTGTTGAAGGACGCATGGCGGGTATGCGGCGGGCAGGTCAATCCGGCAGCGCCAGCGGCTTGATCTCCTCATACCTGTCACCTGGCCCCGGATTCTCCTTCGGCGCCTCGCCGCCGAGATAGTGCGTCACGCCCCAGACCGCGTTGAGGGCGCTTTGCACGGCGCCTTCGACCCAAGCCGCCGTCAGGAGATGTCGTCGCCGGCGAGGAAGAGGCCGCGTTGGTGCGACGGCAGCGCCTCCTGCTCCTGAAGTGGCAGAACATGCGGCGCTGGTAGCGGTAGTGGCCGGGGAGGTTGCCCTTGAAGGCACCGAGGGATCGGGGTCGGACTCCACGACACCGTGATGGGATCGCCGATGATATGCTTGGCGATGTCGAGGTTGGGGTAGACCTTCTGGAGCGCGCCCAGCATGAGCTTCACGCGCTTCTCGGCGTCGAACGGCAGCACCTTCAGGGCATCGCCCATCCAGGTGTAGGAGAGGCAGATGACGGCGCGGCTTGTCCGGGCCGTTGTCGAAGAGATAGGTGCCGCGGGTGAGGCGGTCGGTGAGCGTCTGGCTCATGACGGTAGCGGCCGGTCTTGGGATCGCGGGCGTTCCAGAAGGGGCGGTCGACCATCACGAAGGTCTTGGAAGACTGCATGTGGTGGGTGCGGTCCATGGCCATCCAGGTCTTCTGCGGGAACAAGCGCTCCTCGGTCTCGATGTTGGTGGAGAGCAGCCAGGTCTGGCAGGTGGCGACGACGGCGGCATAGCTGCGGGTATCGCCCCAGCGATCGGTGACGACGAAGCGGTCGTCCTCGTCGCGGCGGGCAATGCGGGACGACGCCCGGTCGCGGGCCCCGCCGTGGAGCGCGTCGAGCGTCGTGCCGCTCGGCCAATGCACCATGCTCTCGGGCGACATCTTCCAGAGGCGGCGCGGCAGCTGCTCGACGCCGCCGACGACCAGGCGCTGGTGGCTGTCCTGGTCGGTATAGACGACGCGCAGGATCTCCAGCATGGAGTTGGGAAGTCGGTGTCCCAGCCGCCGGTGCCGAATCCGACTTGGCCGAAGATCTCGCGGTGGCGGAAGCTGCGGCGGGCGAAGGCCTCGGAAGTGGCGACAAATCCGTAGAAGGTGCGCTCGTCCCAGATCGGGATCAGCGCATTCCAGATTTCCCACGCGGGCGGCGTCGCGGTTGCGACGGCCTCCTGCATGGCCGAGAACTGCGCGCCCCTGTTCGAGGAGCCTCGTTCCAAGCCTGCTCGACCTCGCGGAAGATCGCCGGCAGATCCGCCGGCTTCTCGACATAGACGGTCTCGCCCTCGAGGTCGATGACGGTGGAGGGCGTGGCCGGCGACAGCGGATTGGGAAACGGCCTGGTCTCCAGGTCGGCGAGGCCGAGATAGTGATAGAAGGTGGTGGAGGAGACGGGGAAGCGCATGGCGCCGAGCTCGGCGATGACGCCCTCCGCCCCTCGAACGGCTTGGAGCGCAGCCGGCCGCCAAGACGGCCGGGCTCGTAGACCACCGGCTTCAGGCCAAGCTTCATCAGCTCGAAGGCAGTCAGGAGTCCGGCGATGCCGGCGCCGACGATCGCCACCTCGGTGCCGTGGCGATCCACCGGCACGCGGCCGAGGCCGGCCGGATGCTTCACCAGTTGTCATAGGCGAAGGGAAAATCCGGCCCGAACATGGTGATCGACGGCTTGGCGGTCGCAACACTCATGGGAATGCCTGCCCTGTTGACTGAGCCGAGTTTGCGCTTCCAGCGTCGGTCCAATGAGGCGGAGCGGTCAACACCGAAGTGGCGGCCGGGACCCAGGCAACATCCGTGTTCATCCCTGCCTATCTGTGTTTATCTGCGGTCCATTCTTCCCGTTGCGCCGGCAGTTCATTGTCCTCCCGCAGCTATCGTCTCACCGGCATCCTGCTCGCCCTGGTCGCCATCGTCGCCTTTTCGCTGCGGCCGATCCTGATCAAGCTCGCCTACGGTTATGCGCGCGATCCCATCACGCTGATCGCGCTGCGCATCGGCGTTCTCGCTCCCGTTCTTCCTGGCGGCGGCGCGTGTGGTCGGGGCGCAGTGGCCACGGCAAGATGCTGAGCCTGCGCGAGCTGCTGGTCGTGTTCGGGCTGGGCGCCATCGGGTACTATCTCGCGAGCACGCTCGACTTCCTCGGCCTTCAGTATGTGACCGCGGGCGTCGGGCGGCTGCTGTTGTTCGCCTATCCGACCATCGTCGTGCTGCTCTCGGCGGCATTCTTCAAGAAGCCGATCCGCGCGGCGCGACAGTGGCAGCGCTGGTCGTCACCTATGCGGGCGTGGCGCTGGTTCCTCTCGGAGGCGGCGGGCGGCGAGAACCGCGACCTGCCGATGGGAGCCGCGCTGGTGTTCGGCAGCGCGCTCGCCCTATGCGGTCTATCTCGTCATCGGAGCCGAGGTGGCGCAGCGCATCGGCGCCATCCGCTTCGCGGCACTCGCCATCAGCGCGGCCTGCCTGTGCTGCATCCTGCAATTCCCGTTGTTGCGGCCGCTGTCGGCGCTGGTGCTGCCGAAGGAGGTCTGCGGCCTGATGGTCATCGTCGCCGCCGTCTGCACGGTGATTCGATCTTCCTGACCGCCGAGGCGTTGCGCCGCATCGGCGCCAACCAGGTAGCGATGATCGGCGCGGTCGGGCCGGTGTCGGCGATCGTCTTCGGCGGCATCGTGCTGGACGAAACGATGTCGCCGATCCAGCTTGGCGGGCGCCGCGCTGGTCATCGTCGGCGTGCTGCTGGCGACAGTAGGTCGGCGGGCAGCGAAGACGGCGTAGGCGTTTGCGCGAACGCGCTCGTGCTCGCAATCCGCTACGGCATATCGAGCCGCAGCGGCAGGACCGCGCCCGAGCCAGAGGCGTGGTGGGCGTGGTCGTCGTAGTCGTTGCCGGTGAGGGATGGACGAGGATGGTCAGGCCTGCGCGATTGAGCATGAGCCACGGCACGCAGGCGCGGAAACTCCGCGACGGCGAAAGGCGACCTGATACATCGAGACCGGATGCGGGCCGACCGGCTGGTCGTGCCAGCGGCCGAGCTGGACCGCGAAGCCGGCGCCGATCGCCTCGCGCAGGCGTTCGGCGGCCGGACGTGTCTCAGGGTTGTAGTAGATATGGGCGTGAAAGCCCTCGATGCCTGCGGGATCGACCGGTTGCATCAGAGGAGCTTAGCTACGCGCCAGCCGCCAGTCACGCGGGTCAGCGGCGGCGGATCTGGTGGCGATGGAGCGGCCCGGCCGGGGCCACGCGCGTGTCGCTTGTGGCGGAAGATGACGCGACCCTTGTCGAGATCGTAGGGCGTCATCTCGACGGTGACGCGGTCGCCCGCCAGGGTGCGGATGCGGTTCTTCTTCATGCGGCCCGGCCGTGTAGGCGATCATCTGGTGGCCGTTTTCGAGTTTGACGCGAAAAACGGCCGTCCGGCAGCACATCCACGACTTCGCCTTCGAATTCGAGTAGCTCTTCCTTGGCCATGGGCCCTCCTGGTTCTGTTGTCCTGGGGACGTCCGTTCAGGCGGCGCGGCGACGCTGATGCTGCGGCCGCGACCAGCGCCGATTGCGACGCGCCGAAGGCGCAGGCTTGCCGCCACGACGAGGCCAGCGACGACGCTGCAGTCTGGATGGGGTCGGCTCCTGTCGTCGAGCAGCCGGACGGCGGTCAGCTTTCGATGTCGCGCATAAAGCCCCGCTCGCTGGGATCGCAGAGCGAGATCGCGACGCCGGCCGCGCCGGCGCAGCGCGGTGCGGCCGATGCGGTGCACATAGCTCTCGGCGATATTCGGGATCTCGTAGTTGACGACGTGCGTGATGTCCGTCACGTCGATCCCGCGGGCGGCGATGTCGGTGGCGACGAGCACGCGCGCGTTGCCGGCGCGGAACCGCTCGAGGCGCGCGCTCGCGCGCGTTCTGCGACTTGTTGCCGTGGATCGGCGTCGGCCGCGATGCCGGCCCGACCGAGATGCTCGGCGACGCGATCGGCGCCATGCTTCGTGCGCGTGAACACGATGACGCGCGCCATCGCGGGATCGGCCAGCAGATTGGCGAGGAAGGTGCGCTTCGCCCCGGCCTCGACCATGAAGACGCGCTGATCGATGCGCTCGGCCGTGCGGGTGGGCGGCGAGACCTCGACGCGCACCGGCGAGCGCAGCAGCTCGGCGGCGAGGCGCGCGATCTCCTGCGGCATGGTGGCCGAGAACAGCGGCGACTGCCGCGCCTTCGGCATCATCGCGACGATCTTCCGGACGTCGCGCACGAAGCCCATGTCGAGCATGCGGTCGGCCTCGTCGAGGACGAGGTGCAGCACGCTGTCGAGCCGCAGGCGCGCCGCGGGCGATGAGATCGAGCAGCCGGCCGGGCGTGGCGATCAGCACGTCGACGCCGCGCGCGAGGGCCGAGACTTGCGGCCCGAACGCGACGCCGCCGAAGACGACGGCGTGGCGCAGGCCGATGTTATGTCCATAGGCGCGGGCGCGCTCGCCGATCTGGGCCGCCAGCTCGCGCGTCGGCGCCAGGATGAGGGCCCGCGCCGTGCGGGGTGCCGCCGCGGTCCGTGTCGCCGCCGGGTGTTGGAGGATGGGCAGCAGGAAGGCCGCGGTCTTGCCGGTGCCGGTTTGGGCGATGCCCAGGGATGTCCTTGCCTTCCAGCAACAGGGGGATGGCCGCTCCTGGATCGGGGTCGGCGTGAGGTAGTTCTCGGCATGCAGGGCACGCCGGCAGCGCCTCGGAGATGCCGAGGTCGGCAAACGAAATATTGGTCAAGTTACTCGTAATCCTTATGCACCAACTCGCCGACGCCAGGGATTGGCGCGGTCGTGCGGGAGCGGTATCGAAGCCGCCCACGCGCACCGGGTGCTAACGAAGTTTCAACTATTGTCTCGGGATGAGACGCTCAGCCGTTACGGCGAGCGCATCGCGCGATCGCGAGAAATCTGGTTGGCGCTTACATGGGGCATAGGGGGAAGATGTCAAGGCAAGAATGATGCCAAGGCAGAGGAACCGGCGGCCGCAACCCACGATCAATTGCAGCTGAAGCAGACATGAGACTTCCGAAGCCTGTTTCGCTCTGTTCCGCGCACCGTATCTGTAGCTCGCCGTCACCTTCGACCCCGATTTAGGACGGCTTCCTCTTACGCCATCCCCGAACCTGACGACCGAATTGCCGTTGGGCCGGATCATCACGACGTAGTGCTTGTCATTCGGACCAGACTCGCGGAAATCGGCAACAGAGGTCCAATGCCTGCCATTGATCGCCAGCGATACCGACAATCCTGCGCAGTCCTCACTCTTTCGTCTCACGGGCCGCTCCATAATTTCTGTCAGGGCGCGGAATGGCTTCACTGCGCCGTCTCGGCGGGCCGCTATGCGAACCGCTCCAGTTCGTCGCGTTTGGCGAGCGCCGCGTCGCGTTTCACCGGGTCGCCCCACCCTCCTCCGCCGGCGCCGACGAGGCGGAGGACGTCGCCCTTCCTGAGCACCTGGCCGATGACCTTGCTGTTGAGTTGCTCGCCGTCCGGACGGTCGGGGTTGAGCCACATGCCGGCCCTGCCACCGGGCTGGCCGCCGGCGAGGCCCCAGGGGCGGGTGTCATCGCGGGTCTGCTGGACGTAGGCGCCGACGACGCTGCGTTCGGCAAGGTGCTCGTAGTCCCTGACGATGCCGAGGCCGCCGCGATACTGGCCGGCGCCGCCGGAGCCGTCGACCAACTCGGTCTTCAGCACGCGGAAGGGCGAGAGGGTTTCCATCACTTCGGCCGAAAGCAGCGCGCAGTTGCCGCCGTGGGTATCGACGGCGTCGAGGCCGTCGCCATGGGCGTGGCCGCCCATGCCGCCGCCGATGATGTCGGAGATGACATAGTAGGGCTCGCTGCCGTCGTCGCGGCGCACTTGAGCGCGATCGTCGAAGCCACCGGCGCAGAAGGTAGGGAAGCTCACATGACAACCGGCGGCGGCGTGGTTCGGCGCCAACGGCGCCATCGCCTTCAGCACGCAATCGGCGAGCGCCTGTTGCGTGAGGTGACGCACGGAGACGGCGGCCGGGCGCTTCGGATTCAGCACGGTGCCTTCGGGCACGATCAGTTTCACCGGGCGGTTGCAGCCTTCGTTCTGCGCGATCTCCGGCGCCACGATGCATTTGACGGCGTAGTTGACCATCGAGGCGTAGAGGCGATCGGCACGTTGAGGGCGTTGTCGCGCTGCGGCGAGGTGCCCGTCCAATCGACGGTGAGGTCGTCGCCGGCGACCGTCACCGCCACCCTTAGTCGGATGGGATCAGCAGTCGTCACGTCGTCCTCGATCAGCACCTCGGCCTCGTGGCGGCCGTTCGGCATGCCGGCGATGACGCGGCGCATGTAGGTCTCGGCGTAGTCGAGGCAACCGGATGTGAGAGCGGCGGCGCGGTCGGCCTCGTACTGCGACCACAGCTCGGCGATGCGGCGCTCGCCGGTGCGGCAGCCGGCGATCTGCGCGCGCAGATCGCCCTGGCAGGCATGGGGATCGCGCACGTTGGCGGCGACGATATCGAAGATGGCCTGGTTCGGGCGCCCTCCTCCAGGAGCTTCAGCGGCGGCAGGATGAGGCCCTCGGCGAACACCTCGATATTGTCGGCGGCCTCGGTGCCCGGGATCTTGCCGCCGATGTCGATGTGATGGGCGATGGTGCTGGTGACCGCGATCAGCGTGCCGCCGACGAACACCGGCGAGAACAGCACGATGTCCATGGTGTGCGTGCAGCCGCGGAAGGGATCGTTGCACACGAGCACGTCGCCGGGCTTCCAGGTCTCGCGCGGGATCGCGGCGCTCACATGTTTGAGCGCCGTCGACATGATGCCGAGCTGGGCCGGAATCGTTTCGGCCTGCGCCATCATCTCGCCGGCCGGCGTGAACGAGGCCGCAGGCATAGTCGTACATGTCCCAGATGATCGAGGAGAAGGCGGCGCGCCGCAGCGCCATCGACATCTCCTCGGCGATGCCGACGAGCTGCTGCTGAAACACGTCGCGGGAGATGGGATCGATGTTGGCGGGCATGACTATGTACCGTCCTATGGTCTTCAGCGCCTTGCGCGCCGCCTGCGGCGAACTTGTCGACGATCTCCGCCAGCTCGTCGTCTGTCGCGTTGTAGGGCGGGGCGATGATGACGATGTCGCCGTTGACGCCGTCGACATTGCCGCCGACGGGATAGCAGATGAGGCCGTCGTCGAAGGCGGTCTGGCGGATGCGGGCGAAGAGCTGCTGCTCGGCCGGGAACGGCTCTCTCGCCTCGCGATCGGCGACGAATTCGATGCCGATGAAATAGCCGCGGCCGCGGATGTCGCCGACGGCATCGATGCCACGCAGCGCATCGCGCACCATCTGCATCAGCCTGGGGCCGTTGGCGTGCACGCGCTGGATGAGGCCGTCGCGCGCTTGACGATGGTCTGCACCGCGACGCCGGCGGCGCAGGCAGGCGGTATGGGCGGAGAAGGTGTGGCCGGTGAGGGCGGCGCCGTGCACGGCGAAGATCGGCTCGGCGACCTTGCGGTGATAGACGGCGGCGCCGAGCGGCAGATAGCCGCCGGCCAAGGCCTTTCGCGATCGCCATGATGTCCGGCACGACGCCGTCATGCTCGAGCGCGCGCCAGGTGCCGCAGCGGCCGGTGCCGCACATCACCTCGTCGGCGATCATGCAGCACGCCGTGGCGGTCGCAGATCTCGCGCACGGTGCAGGCATAGCCCGTCGGCGCCGGCACCGCGCCGCCGGCCGCGCCGACCACCGGCTCGAAGATGAAGGCGGCGACGTTCTCGGGGCCGACACGCAGGATCTCCTGCTCCAGCTCGTCGGCGCAGGCGCGCGCGACATCGTCTGACCGCACATTTGCCGGCGGCGCGATAGGCGTTCACGCGGCGAAAGACGGGAGACGTCGAGGAGCGACCCTTCGAACGGCGCGCCGCCGCTCCTTGAATCCGGAGACGGAAGCGCGCCCAGCGTATTGCCGTGCCAGGAGCGCTCGCGTGCGATGAAGCGGCGACGCGACATCTCCCTCGCGCGGCGTGGTATTGCAGCGCGATCTTGAGGCAGGACTCCACGGCCTCCGAGCCGCCGGTGACGAAGCACCATGCGCTCGAAGGCCGTTGCCGGCCTGCACTCCTGACGAGCTCCGGTCAGCTCCTCGAGGGATCGCTGCGTGAAGGTGTAGCGATAGCCGTGGGCGATCTTGTCGAGTTGGCGCGCGATGGCCGCGTTGACCTCCTCATTGCCGTGGCCGATGCAATGAGGCGGCAGGCCCGCAGGAGCCGTCGATGTAGCGCTTGCCCGCGGCGTCATGGACGTAGGAGCCCTTGCCCCAGGCAACCTTCGGAAGCGATCCGGCGCCAAACAGGGCAGCGGCACGGGCGGGTGCATTCATGTCGATTCACTCCTCGCTATCTGCCGCGAATGCGGATGACGCCGGCGCGGTCGACGATGGCATGTTGGTCGGGCAGCACGAGGATCGTCGAGATCGCGCTGGGTGACGACACACGGTCCCTGCAAGCGGTGGCCGGGTTTCAGGTCGTCACGCCGATAGATGGCGCTGTCTGGTCCAGCCGCTCGCGCGGTCAAAATAGATGCGGCGCTTGCCGATGGGCGTCGGCGCGCCTTCCACCGCCGGCAGCTCCGGCGGCGCCGGCGGCTTGGGCACGCGGCCGAAGCCTTCGGCGCGCAGGTTGACGAACTCGACGGGCACGCCCGCGTCGGCGTGGCCATAGGCCTTGTCGTGGGCAGCGTGGAAATCGGCGGCGAGCTTCCGGGGATTCCACCAAGCGGCGCCGTTGGGTATCGGCAGCGGGACCGTCAGCTGATGGAACTGGCCGACGCAGCGCATATCGGCGGCGAAGCGGAAATAGCGGTCCGCCGGCGTGACGCCGTCGCGATCCAGCTCGCGGGTCAGCTCGGATTGCAGGGCGGCAAGACTGCCGCTCACCTCGTCGGCGGCGACCTTGGCCAGCGGGCGCTGCCAGGCGGTCTGCGCGGTGTGGCGCAGGTCGGCCATCAGCAGCGCCGGAGGCCGCGAACACGCCGGGATGGCGCGGGGCGATGACCTCGGCCATGCCGAGATTCGCGCGCCATGAAGACGGCGCAGAACGGGCCGGCGCCGCCGAAGGCCAGCAGCGAGAAGCCGCGGATGTCATGGCCGCGCTCGACCGAGAGCGTGCGGATGGCCTGGTTCATGTTGGCGCAGGCGATGGCGATGATGCCGGCGGCCGCCTCCTCGAGGCGTCAAGCCGAGCGGCGTTGCGACGGCGCGCTCGACCGCCTCGCGGGCGCGATCGGGATGGAGCGGGATGTCGCCGCCGAGGAATTCCTGCGGATCGAGGATGCCCAGGACGACGGCGGCATCGGTCGACGGTCGCATCCTCGCCGCCCTGGCCGTAGGCAGCCGGACCGGAGCACGGCGCCGGCCGAGGACGGACCGACGCGCAGAGCGCGCCGCCGACGTCGACGCGCGCGATCGAGCCGCCGCCGGCGGAGATGGTCTCGATGTCGAGGGTCGGCAGGCGCAGCGGCTGTCCGGCGACGTCGCGGCCAGGCACCATCGTCGGCGCGCCGTCGAGGATGACGGAGAAGTCCGCCGACGTGCCGCCCATGTCGAGGGTGATCAGGTTCTTCACGCCGAGGTCGCGCGCCAGCGCCGCGCCGGCGATGACGCCGCCGGCCGGGCCCGACAGCAGCATGTGCGCGGGATTGTCGCGCGCGCGCGCGCCGTGGCGGCGCCGCCGTCGCTGCGCATCAGGCGCAAGGGCGATTTGAACCCGATGTCGGCGAGGCGTGCCTCGACGGCGCGAACATAGCGATCGATGACCGGTCCGACATAGGCGGCGACCGCCGTAGTGTTGGCGCGCGGATATTCCTCGATCTGCGGATTGACGCGGCTGGAGAGGTAGACCGGCACCTCCGGCAGCGCCTTCTTCAATGCCGCTTCGATCATGCGCTCCGTGGCTCGGATCGAGATGGGCGAAGGCGAGACAGACCGCGACCGACTGCGGATCCAGCGCGGCCACGGCCGCGGCGATGCGCGCGGCTTCGGTTTCCGTCAGCGGCGTAACGATGTTCCCGAACGCGTCGATGCGCTCATCGACCTCGACGGTGCGCGAGCGCGGCACGACCGCTTCCGGCTTCCGGCTGGTGAGCGAATAGAGATCGGGGCGCGACTGGCTGCCGATGACGAGGATGTCGCGGAAACCCTTCGTCACCGACCAGCGCGACCTTGGCGCCCGTTGCGCGTCAGGAACGCGTTCGTGCCGACGGTGAAGCCATGGACGAAGAGATCGATGTCGGCCGGTCCGCAAACCGGCCGCCGCCGTGATGCGCGCGATGCCGTCGGCGATCCCGGCGGCAGAGCCGGTCGCCTGCGAGGTCACTTTGTCCAGATGCACGCGTCCGGCCCCGTGGCCGGATCGACATCGACCAGCACCAGGTCCGTGAAGGTCCCGCCCACATCGGCCGCCAGGTAGCGCATTCTGGAGACTGTAGGAAAGAGACGGGCGTCGTCGAGGCGAAAGCCGCCCGTTACGAAGCGAGTCACCAGCACGCCGTCGCGCAACTCGCAGGCGGTCGTGCGGTCGCTGAGGGACCTGCCGGGATCGACCAGTGCCGGGAGGTAGAGCGGGCGATTCTTGACGATGCCGGTGTTGGCGACCAGGCGGACCTGCTTGCCGCCGCTGGCCTGCGAATAGACCAGCCCGAGACCGGCGAGGAACGGGTAGGAATTCTGCGCCCAGCTCACCCGCAGCAGGACGACGGGACGGCCGGCGGCGTCCTTTGCCTGCCAGCGCGTCGACCTGCGGCAGCGGCGTCCTTTCCGCCCTTCGCCGCATAGACCTTGCCATCGCCAGATCGATGCCGATCTGGCGGAGATTTTCGTCGGCGGGCGGATTGGTTTCCCGGTCCCAATCCGGTGCCAGCCACAGCTCGACATGCGGACCGTGGATCCAGCTCTTCCCGGCAACCGCGGCTGTAGCGGCGGCGGCGGTTGGATCATTGACCTGGAGGACCAGCTCGTTGTCGGCGATGGCGAGCGTCGTGATCTCGGCGGCGTCCGGTGGCCGCCGCCGGCTGGCCGAAGACGATGAAGCCGTTGCGACCCGTCGGTCGCCATGGTGAAGCCGCAGTCGCCGAGCGCCCAACCATCGGCCGGCGAGGTCGATGGAGTCGCCCGCGACGATGTGGATCGGCAGATCGTAGCCGGCGATCAGGCCTTTCGCCGGCGTCGGCGTGAAGGCGGCCTTCTCCGGCCAATCCGGACAGTCGACTTCCGCGCCGTTCTCGCCGGATTCGTCCTCTGCCTTCGCCGGATCCGTCGGGACGGCCACGGAGCGGACGATGCGGGCCACCGGATCGATGTCGGCGAGCTGGCCGGAGCCTGGAATCAGGGAATGAAAGGAACAGGAGCGGACGTTGACCAGCCGCAGCGGCGACGAGGCTCTCGGTCGTCGTTTCGTCCCAGCGCGAGGCCGAGCCGCCATACTGGCGATGCACGAAGCGGTTGTTGCGCGACCGTGACCTCGTCCTCGCCGACGCCGGCGGCGCCATAGCCATCGTTGCAGAGCTGCAGGATCAGGCGTGGCGCCGCATCGCCTTCCAGGAGCCAGTATTCGACGCCGCCGTCGCGGGTCTCGTAGTCGCCGGCGATGCAGCCTTCGTCCGGCGCGTCGTCCGGCTTGTCGGCGAGGCCGAAGTGCAGTTCGGCAACGCCGAGGTTCCCGCTGGCCGCACTGCCGGCATCGTGCAGCGGGCGCAACGACACAGGTCTTGCGGGCCTGGCACATCGCCGCCTTCTGCGCGTCCGTGACGGCGGCGGCCTGCACAGGCCGGAACCCGACGCAGATGATCGCACTCGCCACGAGCAGGAATAGTCGAAACCGCATCATTGCCGGATCCTTATACCGGGCGCCGGGCCTTGAGCGCGGCGGTCAGCGTACCGTCATCGAGATAGTCCAGTTCGCCGCCGACGGGGACGCCGTGGGCGAGGCGCGAGATCGTCACGTCCGATCCGGCCAACCGGTCCGCGATGTAGTGGGCGGTGGTCTGGCCATCGACGGTGGCGCCGGTGGCGAGGATCACCTCGCCTGACGCCGGGCTCACCGCGCGCGCCGGGCCAGGCCGGCGATGTTGAGCTGCTCCGGGCCGATGCCGTCGAGGGCCGAGAGCGTGCCGCCGAGCACGTGATAGCGCCCCTTGTAGGAACCGGCGCGCTCGAGCGCCCAGAGGTCCGCGACGTCGGCGACCACGCAGATCGTCGCGGCGTCGCGGCGCCGGGTCGGCGCAGATGGCGCAGGGATCGGCGGTGTCGAGGTTCCCGCAGGCGGAGCAGCTGCGGATGTTGGCGGCCGCGTCATCGAGCGCGCGGGCGAGCGGCTGCATCAGCGAGATCGCGCTTCTTCAGAAGATGGAGCGCGGCGCGGCGGGCCGACCGCGGGCCGAGGCCGGGCAGCTTGGCCAGCAGCTGGATCAGGCGGTCGATGTCGGAGATGGTCATGCGCGGTGCGGCCGCAACGCTTCCGCCCTACTCTTCGTCATCTCGCCGGGAGCGAGGAATCAAAACGGCAGCTTGAAGCCCGGCGGGAGCTGGAGGCCGCCGGTGAGCTTGGCCATCTCGGCCTGCCTCATGCTGCTCGGCCTTGGCGCGGGCATCGTTGACGGCGGCGACGATGAGGTCCTCCAGCATCGTGGCCTCGTTGGGATCGATCAGCTTGGGATCGATCTTGATGCGACGCATCTCGCCCTTGCCGGTGACGGTGACGGTGACCATGCCGCCGCCGGCGAGCGCCGGTCACTTCCGTGCGCTCGAGCGCGGCCTGCATCTCCTGCATCTTGGCCTGCATGGCCTGGGCCTGCTTCATCATCTGGCCGAGATTCTTCATGCCTCTGGTTCTCCATCAGTCGTTGGCTCGGCGGCCGTCGCGAGATCGCGGATCGCCTCGATGGTGGCGCCGGGAAGGCCGCCAACGCCGCCTGCACGAGCGGATGCGCCGTCGCCTCCGCGCGCTCGCGGCGATCGGTCGCCGCCTCCTGCTCGGTCAGGGTCGGCTCGCCCGGCTCGCCGGAGATGGCGACCACCAGCGGCGGCCGGTCCACTCCGAAGCAGGGCGCCCAGGCGGTTGGCCAGCGTGCGCGGCGCGTGCTCGTCGGGACGGAACTCAGGCGGCCCGGTTCGAAGCGGACGAGGTGCACGTTGTTCTTGAGATGCGCCTGCAGGATGGCCTCGCGCCGCTCGCCGAGCAGGGTCACGATGTCGGCAAAGCTCTCCGGGTTCGGCGCCAGCGCGGCCGGTTCGGTCTGCGCCGCCGCGACATGCGCCGCCGGTGGCAAGGCACGCGGTCGGTCCGAGGGCTCGCTGCGCGCCGGCGCGGTCGGAGCCGCAGCGAACGCCGTCGTCGTGGGCGCCGTTCGCTCGGCGGCGACCGGGCCTCGGGGGCGTTCGGCCGGCGCGCCGCCGCCGTCCTGCAGCTGGCGCACGAGATCGGCCGGCGTCGGCAGGTCGGCGGCATGCGTGAGGCGGATCACCACCATCTCCGCGGCCTGCGGCGGCAGGGCGCGGATTGCACCTCGCCGAGGCCCTTCAGCAGCATCCTGCCAGACGCGGGCGAGATGGGCGAGCGTGAGCTTGCCGGCCATGGCGCCGCCGCGCACGCGCTCGGCCTCCGGCACACCCGGCGCCTCGGCCGCCTGCGGCGCCAGCTTGATGCGCGTCAGCCAGTGGGTGAGCTCCAGCAGGTCCTGCACGACCACGGCGGGGTCGGCGCCGGCGGCGTAGAGCGCGCCCATCAGATCGAGCGCGCCCTTGGCGTCGCCGCGCATGAGCAGATCGTAGAGGTCGAACAGCTGCGTGCGATCGGCGAGGCCGAGCATGTCGCGGACGTCGGCTTCGGTGATCGCGCCTTCGGCGCGGGCGATGGCCTGATCGAGCAGCGACAGCCGTCAGCGCGCCGAGCCGTCGGCGGCACGGGCGATGAGAGCGAGGGCGGCAGGCGCGATTTCCACGCCCTCGGCCTTGGCCACATCGGTGTAGAGCTTGATCAGCGTGTCGGCATCGATGCGGCGCAGATCGAAGCGCTGGCAGCGCGACAGCACGGTCACCGGCACCTTGCGGATCTCGGTGGTCGCGAAGACGAACTTCACATGCGCCGGCGGCTCCTCCAGCGTCTTCAGCAAGGCGTTGAAGGCGCTGGTCGACAGCATATGCACTTCGTCGATGATGTAGACCTTGTAGCGCGCGCTCACCGGGCGATAGCGCACGCCGTCGAGCAGCTCGCGCATCTCGCCGACGCCGGTGCGGCTGGCGGCATCGAGCTCGAGCACGTCGACATGACGGTCCTCGGCGATCGCCGTGCAGTTGTCGCACGTGGCCGCAGGGCGCCGCCGTCGGACCGCCCTTGCCGTCGGGCCCGACGCAGTTGAGGGCGCGGGCGATGATGCGGGCGGTGGTGGTCTTGCCGACGCCGCGCACGCCCGTGAGCATGAAGGCCTGGGCGATGCGGCCGCTGGCGAACGCGTTGGTGAGCGTCCGCACCATGGCGTCCTGACCGATCAGCTGGTCGAAGGTGGTCGGCCGATATTTCCGCGCCAGCACGCGGTAGGTCGCGCCAACGGTGTTTTCAGCGGCCGGCATGGCGGACGATGACGGACCTCCTGCTGCGTCAGGCGCGGGGGCGAGCGGCCGCAGCCGATCGAGACGGTGGGAGGCTGGTGAGGCGACCCGGGCGAAAACTCGTTACGGCTGCTTCCTTCCGGACCTGGCCGGGTTGGCGAGACGCCCGTCCGCCGCCAACCTCCCAGGCGGTACTATATCAGGTTTGCCCGCGGGCGGGGCAAGGGCGATGCGAAGCGGAGCAATCTACCAGCAGCGCCAGCAGCGATGCGGACCGACGAGGACCACGGGTGGGCCGACCACGGCGACGCCGCGGTACGGGTAAGGTGCGACAGAGCAGCCGGACACGGTGGCTGCCACGACGACGCAGACGCGGCCGCGGTGAAGCCATGCCCGCGTCCGAGGAATCTGCCGGTCATATGACTCCTCCAGCGACTGGAACAGAGTCATTGCACGGATGACCGGCCTGAACCCTGCGCTGCGCTAGCGCAGCACGACCTGAGATCTGGGAGCCGTCCTTGGCGGGGAAGTGGACCTGGACGATCTGGCCGTCCGGCCCGTACCAGATATCGCGGACGATCTGGCCGGTCATGGCGTAGTGATGCGCCTCGATCACCTGGCCGCGGACCTTGACCTTCTCGACGCCCTATGTCGGCGATCGTCACCTGACGGTCGCGGCCCTGATCGAGGTCGAGCAGCACGCCTCTGCTGGATCGTGTCGGGGCGCCACAGGCTGGCTGGGATGAGTGAAGCCGGAAGATCGAGCGTGCGCCGTTGCAGGTGCCGTGCAGGCGGCCGCCCTCGAGCCTGAGCGCGACGTCGCGGGGCTCGCCATCGTCGTTGCTCTTCGACTTGAAGGCCGTGAGCTGGCCGTGCTGCCACTGCTCCTCCGCCTCGTGGGTGAAGCGGAAGACAGGGGATGCCGAGGACGGTGACGACGATATTCACGTGCGTGCGGACGGTGAGCCGATCGCCGCTGCGGATGAACTCCACCGACTGGGTGCCGATGTCGTCGCCCTCGCGCACGACCGTGTAGTCGAGGCGGCCAGCGGGCGGGAAGGTCGCCAGCGCCAGATCGTTGCTCGCGGCGGCGGCCGGCCCCGACGGCAAGCACGGCAAAGATGAATCCGAGGACGGCTTGCGAAATAGCGCATGAACGGAGTTTCTCCCATCCGACCTGAACCCAGGATGAACGCCGCGGCGGCCACGCCTCTCCCTCAGATGGGACGCCGCGAGCGATGCGCAAGATGTTGGTCCGGTTGCCGGCATCCGGTCAAATCGGGCAGTTTCGGCCGCAACGCGGCGACGGGGACCAACGATCCATGGAATGGCTGGGAGATCCGCAGATCTGGCTGAGCCTGCTGACGCTGACCCGCGCTCGAGGTGGTGCTCGGCATCGACAACCTGGTGTTCATCGCGGTGCTCGTCGGCAAGCTGCCGAAGGACCAGCAGCCGCGGGCGCGCAATCTCGGCATCATCATGGCGCTGGTCCCGCGCCTGCTCCTGCTGCTGGCGATCGCCTGGGTCATCGGCTTGACCGAGCCGCTGTTCGAGCTGTTCGGCCATGGCTTCTCCGGCAGGACATCATCCTCTTCGCCGGCGGGCTGTTCCTGATCTACAAGGCGACCCACGAGATCCATACCAGCCTGGAGGGCGAGGAGGGCGAGGCGTCGGCGCGGGTGCGCGCCAAGCTGGCGGCGGTGGTGGTGCAGATCACGCTGCTCGAATCTGGTGTTCTCCATCGATTCGATCGTGACGGCGGTCGGCATGGCCAACGAGATCTGGGTGATGGCGGTGGCGATCATCCTCGTCGATGCTGGTCATGCTGCTGGCGGCGACGGCCGGTCGGCGACTTCGTGGAGCGCCACCCGACCGTGAAGATGCTTGGCGCTGTCGTTCCTGCTGCTGATCGGCACGACGCTGATCGCCGACAGCTGCGGCGCCCATATTCCCAAGGGCTACATCTACGCCGCCATGGGCTTCTCGGTGTTCGTCGAGGCTCCTCAACATGGTGCACCGCCGCCGCGCCAAGCCGGTGCATCTGCGGCAGAGCTACTCGGATACGGCGCCGGCTCCGAACGGCAGGCACGGCCATGGCGGCTGAGACCTTCCGCCCGAACTTCCAGTGCCAGCGCCGCGGTCGACCGGGTCGGGCATCTGCGGCGCGACGACCGCTGGATCGCCGAGCGGCTTGGCCGATCCGGCGACGCGCATCCTGCCGGTGTGGCGCACCCACAACCTGGTGATCCCTGCCAGGCCGGGGACGGCGGCGCCGAGCGCCGCCTGGCTATCGGTGGAACGCGGGCGGGGCCGCTGTTGGGCGAGGTGCGGGAGGTCGCGTTCCTCGGGTTCCACGAGAGCATCGCGCACTTCGCGATCGAGGTGTCGCACCTCGAAGACCCGACACCGATCGCGAGCCTGGCCGAGGCGGCGACCTTTGCCGACCTGCGCACCGTCGGCCCGCTGCTCGAGCGCAACCAGGGCGCCCTCCTCGCCTATGCGCGAGGGCATGATGCACTGGCATGGGCGGCACCGGTTCTGCGGTGTGCGGGCATCCGACCGAGAGCCTGGAGGCCGGCCATGTGCGGCGCTGCACGAACAGCGACCTGCGGCGCCTCCCACTTCCCGCGCACCGACCCGGCCGTCATCATGCTCGTGCATGACGGCGAGCGCGTGGTGCTGGGGCGCCAGAAGATCTGGCCGCCGGGCATGGCATTCGGTGCTGGCCTGGCTTCGTCGAGCCGGGCGAGAGCCTGGAGGACGCAGTCAGGCGCGAGGTAGCCGAGGAGGTCGGGATCACGCTGGGCGAGGTGACCTACCACTCCTCGCAGCCCTGGCCGTTCCCCTCCTCCATCATGCTGGGCTTCACGGCGCGCGCCAGCCGCGACCGAGCCTCAACATTGCGACCGGACGAGATCGAGACCGCCCGCTGGTACACGCGGGCGGAGCTGCGGGCCTCGCCGGAGAACGAGGTGTTCAAGCTGCCGCGCCGGGACTCGATCGCGCGCCGGCTGGTGGAGGACTGGTTGGCCGACACCTGACCCCCTGCGCGAAAACCCGGTAACAACCCTATGCGTTGAGCGTTTATGTGCCTATATTAGGGATCATTATTTACGTGTAAAACGTCGACTGCCTGATAACGATCTTCTGAGCCAACCCAGCCACATAATTACAATCGTAGTCGAAAATCGACAGAATGACCCAGCAGCGTTGCCTCTGTCAAGCGCACTTTGCATCGATATTCACTTTTTGTTCTTGACTAAAATAGGCAATACGTCGTACGCTGAAGCGTAAACGGATTGGCCCGCCCGAACCAGCGAGGGAGGATCGCGTGGGGAAAAAGCCGACGTCCAGCGTGGCCCAGACCGACCTCGATGCGGACGACGACTGCGGCGGCGTCCGGCCGGACATCATGGCCATGTGCCTGCGGCTGCTGGCAATGTACATGCGGCAGCTTATGCTCGACGGCGACGACCCTCCCCCATCGACCGCCGGGCGCCGGGGGACGGCGGCGCGCGCGGCGCCGCCGGCCGACAGCTGCGGCGCGCGCCTGCGCGACGGCTCGCCCTGTCGCGTCCGCCGGTGGAAGGAAGGCGTCGCTGCCGCGAGCCACGGCTGCGCGCCCCGCGCCGGTGCGCCCAAGGGCAATCGCAACGCGCTGAAGCATGGCTGCTTCAGCGCGAAAGAGATCTGTGGGCGCGCTGGCGGATCCGCGAATCCCATCCGGAGCAGTCAGGAGACGATGCGCAGGCTGGTCAACGAGGGGGCGCGAGGGCACCGGGCGCCAAGTGACGAGTGCGACGGCAGCGGCAGCGCCGCCGCCTGAGTGCCGGGAGATGCGCTGCGGCAGTTCAATCGGCGCGACGAGCCGCTCCCGAAAAAGGCCGAGAGGACGGCGATGACACATCGCTAGGTCGTGACGCCGAGATTCCATCCGTCACCATCTGCCCAACATCGAGCCCGGTGCGGAACTGGCGCGCGGCGAGCTGCGCCCGGGAATCCGGAAAAGTGCGGCGCCTTCAAAGCCGTCCGGATCGATCAGCAGCGTCGTATTGCTGCCATTCACCCCGTGCAGCTGCGAGTGGAAGTTCCGGCGATGTTGATCGCCGGCTATCGTCAGCCGATCAGCAGATCGGCGATGTCCAGGGACGTCTCCGCCCGGGCCTTTGTCGAACAGCACGATCCTGTCGCCCGCCTCCGCGAGGTCGTGCATCCCCGAAGCGGTCGCTTCCCGGTCCGCTCCTCGACGGTATCGGCGCCTAACCCGCCGATGATCGTGTCGTTGCCCGAACCGCCGCCGATATCGCCTCATTGCCCCCAGGCCGAGCATCCGGTCGTCACCGATGCTGCCGGCCAATCGATTGTCACCGGTTGTCGCCGGCGCGCCCACGAGGCTGCCCGCGGTCAGCGGAAAGATCTCCGATCACGGATGAGAGCGTATAAGCAGATCGAAGCGACGACCGTATCCGTCCCTTCCCCAGGGTTCTCAGGCGACCGTGTCGCCGGCCGCATCGATGAAATAGACGTCGTTCCCCTTGCCGCCTGCGAGGCCGTCGATGCCAACGCCGCCATCCAACGAATCACTGCCGTCGCCGCCGACCAGTGTATGCGCCGCCGGCGGCGCCGACCAGCCGCACCGCACCGTGCGCTGGCCGTCATCACCGTTGTCCAGCTCGTTGCCCGTCCCGACGCCGCCGGCCAGTGATCAGCGCCTCGATAGTTGGCGCCGAGCGTGACCGTACCGAAGGTCTGCAGTGTAGTCGTGGCCGCCGCCGGGCTGTTCCTGGATGTTGTCGACTCCTGGACCGAAGACGCCGATATAGATCGTCGCCGGCGCTGCCGTTCAGCGTATCGGAAACCTCCGCCGCTTCAGCGTATCGTCGCCCACATATCGCCGATATGGACGTTGGAGCTTCCCCAAGCTCGTAATTTTGATTGTCCGAGCGCGTTGCCGGTTCCCGTCCAGCAGCGAGCCGTCGAGTTCCAGATTCTTCCAATGCGGCCGCAAGAACGAAGGAGACGCTTGCTCGAACGGTGTCGATCCGCCCTCCGCCGGATCCGCGTCGACGACATCGCCGGCCTCGCCGACCATGTAGAAGTCGTCGCCGGACCCACCCGCCATGCTGTCGGGACCGAGACCGCCATCGAGGGGTATCGCTTTCCCGTGCCCCGTCGAGCTTGTCGTCGCACCCTCGGCCCCGTCCAGAGAATCGGCGCCGGCGCTGCCAGTCAACGTGTCGTTGCCGCTGTCGCCGAGGATGCTGTCGTCGCCGGCCATGGCCGGCGATCGCGTTGTCATTCGGTGTTGCCGAAGATCTCTGCTGTCATTGACGCGTTGCCCGTGCCGTCGATGGCATCGTCGCCGGTGAGCCGCAGCGTTGCGATAGCCGCGGAGAGTGACGAAATCGACCGGAACTAAATACGATGCCACCGAGCTCGCCGGCAGGAATCGTCGACGACATCGCGCCGGGGTTGTCGACGTGGTAGGTGTGCTGACGCCGGTTCCGCCGATCATCTTGTCGGCGCCGGCGCCGCCATCGAGGACCGTCCCAGCCGCCGCCGCCGGACAACGTGTTGTTGCCGGCGTTCCCTTGATCTCGTTGTTCCCAGCGCGTTTCCGGTCCTGTTGATCGAGGCGGTGCCGAGAAGCACCATGTTCTCGACCCCCGGCGCCAGCACGTAGCTGACGGTCGTGCGGATCTCGTCGATCGCGGATCGGCATCCTCGACGACGACGTCGGCCGAGTTGTCGACGACGTAGACGTCCGCGCCGCCGCCACCCACGAGCGTAGTCGCGGCCGACACCCCGTCGAGGGTGCTGCTCAGCGCGTTGCCGACAATGCGGCTTGTCGAGCGCATTGCCGGTTCCGCGAAGGCAAAGGTGCCAGCCAGAATCAGATTTTCGAACTCGGCTTCCAGCACGTGATCTTGAATCGATCTGACCGTGTCGATGCCGGAATCAGCGCTTTCCGTGACGAGATCACCGGTGTCGTTGACGACGTAGTAGTCGTCACCGGCCCGCCGGTCAGGCGTGTCGGCGCCCGACACCACCGTTCAAGAGATTGTTGCCGGAGTTGCCGATGATGACGTTGTCCGCTGCGTTGCCGGTGCCGGATATCGAGGCCGATCCGAGCAGGACCAGTCTCTCGATCCCGTTGGAAAGGATATAGGTGATCGAACTGCGCACCGTATCCACGTCGTTGGCGCCGGTTTCATTCACGATGTCGCCCGCGTGTCGTCGACGTTGTAGACGCCGTCACCGGCGCCGCCGCTGAGATTGTCCGCTCCCCGCGCCGCCATCGAGGTGTCGGCGCCTTCGAGACCGGCGAGTTTGTTCTTGCCGGCGCTTGCCGGACGATTAGGTTGTCGAGCGCGATTGCTCGCTGCATCGATCGCCGCGGAAACCGACGAGGTCAGATTCTTCCAATTCGGCACCGAGCGTGTAGCTGATCGAGGACTTCACCGTGTCCAGGCCGCCACCGGGCGATCTGGTGATGACATCGCCGGCCTGATCGATCACATAGAGATCGTCGCCGCCGCCGCCGCCGAGGCTGTCGGCCCCGCGTTGCCGTCGAGCGTGTTGGCACCGCTGCCGCCCATGAAGCAGGTTGCCCAGGGCATTCCCTGAGCCACTGATCGACGCGGAACCCAACAGCACCAGGGTTTCGATGTTCGTCGACAACGAGAAGCTGACGGCGCGCTCTCCACCGTATCGTTGCCGGCGCCGGCTCCTCGGTGATTTGCTCGCCCGTGCTGTCGACGCGATGGAGATCGTTGCCGGCTCCGCCGGACATCGTGTCGACTCCGGCGCCGCCATCGATGACGTTGTTGCCGGCGTTCCCGACGATCACGTTCGCCGCCGCGTTGCCGGTACCATCGATATGGCCGGTTCCCGTCAGAGTCAGGTTCTCAAAATTGCTCCCGAGCAGGATAGCTGAATGCGATCTGCACTGCATCGGAGCCGGCGCCTGGATCCTCGGCGATCGCGTCGTTGAGATCGTCGATGATGTAGACGTCATCGCCCGCGCCACCCTGCATCGTGTCGGCGCCGTCGGCACCGTTGGACGACGTTGTTTCCGGTATTGCCGATGAGGACGTTGCCGAGCGCGTTGCCGGTCGCGTTGATGCCCGAGACGCCCAGCAACGTCAGATGCTCCAGGTTGGCACCGAGAGTGAAGGTCACGCTGCTCTCGACCGAGATCGATTCCGGGACCGGCCGCCTCGTTCACCTTGTCGCCGACGTTGTCGACGACGTAGAGGTCGTCGCCCGCGCCGCCGGTCATATTGTCGGCACCCGCACCGCCGGTCAGCGTGTCGTTGCCGTCGCCGCCGGTGAGCGCGTTGTTGGCCGCATTGCCGGTGATTTCGTTATCCAGCGCATTGCCGGTCCCGGCAATCGCCGCCTTGCCCGTGAGATCAAGTGCTCGACATTCGCGCCCAGAGTGAAGGCGACCGAACTCTGCACGACGTCGATGCCGGCGGCGACATCTTCGACGACCTTGTCTCCTGATATTGTCTACGACATAGAGGTCGTTGTCGGCGCCGCCGACAAGGCTGTCGGCGCCCGCCGCGCCATCAAGCGTGTCGTTGCCGGAGGCCACCTGTCAGCGTATTGGCGCCGGAATTGCCGACGATCTGATTGGCGAGATCGTTGCCGCCGCCGGCAATTGCGGCCGTGCCCATCAGGGCGAGATGCTCGAGCGTCGCGCCCAACGCAAGCCCACGGAGCTCTGGACGCGGTCGATGCCGCCCCCGGGCGTCTCGATCACGACATCGCCGACGGCGTCGACGACGTAGAGATCGTCGCCGTCGCCACCCGCGAGCAGAATCGTTCCCGGCGCTGCCATTCAGGGTGTCGACGCCCTCGCCGCCGGCGAGCTTGTTGGCAGCCGTGTTCCCGTGATCTGGTTCGCGCAGCGCATTGCCTCGAACCGTCGATCGCGCGCTGCTCCCGTCAGCGTCAGTTGCTCGATGTTGTCGCCCAGCGCGATCGTCACCACGCCCAGCAAAATAATCGGTGCCGGCGTCGACGGCCTCGCTCACGGCGTCGGGGCATCGTCGACGACATAGGCGTCATTTCCCATCCCGGCCCGCCATCGTGTCAGGCGCCGGCCATGCCGTTCAGGATGTTGTTTCCGGCGTTGCCGATCAGCAGGTTGTTGCCCGCATTGCCGGTGCCGTTGATGGCGCGGCGCTGCCGGCAAGCTGCAGGGTTTCGATGTTGGCGGCCAGGAGTATAGCTCACGGAACTCTGGACGCTGTCCGTTCCGGCGCCTGCCGTCTCCGTCGCCTTGTCGCCGACATTGTCGACGACATAGCTGGTCGTCGCCGGCCCCGCCGGACAGGTTGTCGGCTCCGCCGCCGCCGATCAGCGTGTCGTCGCCGTCGCCGCCCGCGAGCGCGTTGGCCGCCAGAATTGCCGATGATCTCGTTGTCGAGGCGCATTGCCGGTGCCGTTCGCCGCCGCTGCGCCGGTCAGCGTCAGGCCTCTCCACATTGGCGCCGAGGGGCGACCGTGACCGTGCTGACGATCCGATCCGGTACCTTGACCGATGTCCTCGATGACCACATCGCCGGCGATATTGACGACATAGACGTCGTCGCCGGCGCCTCCGGTCATCTTGTTGGCGCCCGCGCCCCCCGTCCAGCGATGTCACTTGCCGGCGTCGCCCAGGAGCGGCATCTCGCGCCTCCATTGCCGGTGATCTGATTGTCCAGCGCGTTGCCCGCGCCGCTGATGGCGGGCGCTGCCCATGAGCTTGAGGATTCTCGACGTTCGCAGCGAGCGCGAGGCTGACCGTGCTCTGGACCGTATCGACGCCGGCGGCGAAACTCGACAACTCGCATCGCCGAGATCATCGACGACCATGAGGTCGTCGCCGAGCCCGCCGACAAGAGTGTCACCGCCGATTCCGCCATTCAACGTGTCGTTGCCGCCGGCACCGAGGATCTCGTTCGCGATGGCATTGCCCGTCACCAGATTGGCGAGGTCATTGCCCGTGGCGCTGACGGCCACGGCTCCCATCAGCGCGAGATTCTTCCACATTTGCGGCGAGCGCGTAGCTCGCCGTGCTCTGCACGGCATCGGTGCCGGCGGATGCGCTCCTCCGACACGAGGTCGTTCGGATCATCGACCAGGTAGAGGTCGTTGCCGCCACCGCCAGCCATGCTGTCGGCGCCGGCCACTCCGTTCAGCTGGTTGTCGGCAGCGTTGCCGATCAGGCTATTGGCAAGCGCATTGCCGGCGCCGTTGATCGCAGCCTTCCCGGTCAAGACCAAGTTTTCGACATCAGCGCCAAGCGCGAAGCCGGATCGAACTGAACACGGTATCCACGCCGCCACCCGGCGCTTCCATGACTTTGTCCGTTGCCGCGCCTACGATGTTGGTAGGTCGTCCCGGCTCCGCCGGTGAGCGAGATCGGCACCGGCGCCGCCATCGAGGGTATCGTCTCCGCCGCCGCCGTTGAGCGTTGGCGCCGCCGTTGCCCGTCAACGCGTTCGCCGACGCATTGCCGGTCGCTGCGATGGAACCCCGCGCCGATCAACGTCAAGTTCTCAACCGCGTTCGCCAAAGCGATAGGAGACCGAGCTCTGGACGGTGTCGATGCCCTCGCTGTCGACCTCCGTAACGATGTCGCCCGCTGCGTTCACCTTGTAGGAGGTCGTCGAACCTTGCCGCCAGACCATCAGAGTCACGCCAGCGCCGCCGTCAAGAGTCGTCAGCGCCCTTGGCGCCGGACAGCTAGTTCGCCGCGGAATTGCCCGGAGAGCTTGTTGGCGAGATCGTTTCCGGCGAGCGCCGACGCCGAGACGCGCCGGTAAGCGTCAGATCCTCTACCCCCGTCTGCGAGCGCGAAGGTCACGCTGCTTTGCGCGACGTCGAAGCCTTCGGCCGGGCTTTCCTCGATGACGTCGGCGATGTTCTCGACGATGTAGACGTCATTGCCGACGCCGCCCACCATCGTGTCCGCGCCTGCCGCGCCATTGAGGATGTTGCCGGCGCCATTGCCGACCAAGGATGTTGCCGACCGCATTGCCCGTCGCATTGACCGCGGCGAGCCGGTGAGCGTCAGGTTCTCGAGGTTCGCCGCCAACGTCGCCGTGAACGGCGTCTCGATCGTATCCGTCCGCCGCCGGCGGCTCGCTCAATTTGTCGCTGGCGGCATCGACGAGGTAGACGTCATCACCCGCTCCGCCGACCAGACTGTCGCCGCCCAGGCCGCCATCGAGCGTATCGTCGCCAGAGGCCGCCATCGAGCTTGTTCGCGACAGCGTTGCCGACGATCATGTTGTCCAGCACATTGCCGGTGCCGCTTGCGGCAGCGCCAGACGCAGCAGCAGATTCTCGACATCGGCCGAGAGGATCAATCCGATCGTGCTGCGGACGGTATCCCATGCCCGCGCCGGCGCTCTCGACCACGAAATCGCCCGCGCTGTCGACGAGATAGGTGTCGTCGCCGAGGCCGCCCTCGAGCCGGTCGGCGCCGACGGCGCCATCGAGGACATTGTTTCGCCGCATTTCCGATCAGCGTATCGCTCCCGGCTTCGACCCGACGGCGTTCTCGATCGTCACGTTGAATGCGATCGCGGTCGTCGAATAGGAGCCGCTGTGGATGAAGCTGCCTTCGTGGAGATCGACCGCGACGCCGCCACCGGGTTGCGCGGCGCTGATCGTATCGACGCCTCCCGCATCCCAGATCGTCTTGACGACGTTGTCGTCGGCAAGCAGATAGAGATCGTCGCCGGTCCGATAGTGGGGAGGATCTGGCGCCGTAGATCCTCCTGGATTGCCAGAATATCCAACGGCATCGGCGTCGCCTGGTGACCGATATCGAGCCGACTGGACGTGGCGTCATAGCTCATC
>ERZ1370068.3727-contig-2826_pt1 | contig 56504 bp, 84 predicted proteins | sample MGYA00561227_ERZ1370068 | MGnify/ENA primary metagenome ERZ1370068 (study PRJEB38410, sample SAMEA6850437) | metagenome | study: Metagenomic assessment of the ecological functions of the soil: analysis of the soil microbiota associated with the... | reverse complement strand
CCGCTGGCTGTACGCCGCCATGCTCGCTGAAGCGAGACGCCCGCACCGCCTGCACCCGGTTCGCGCCATGGCCGAAGGCGACCTGAGATCCTGACATCGAGCAAGGCAGTCGGACATCAGGCGCCTTTCAGCCAGGCCGGGTCGCGTTTCAGCGTCGCCAGCACCTCCTTGGGCTTTTCGATGCTGGGCAGGGATTGAGCAAGCCGCGGCTATAGGGGTGGCTGACCTTGTGAAGATCGGCGGCCCGGCAGCTCTCGACGATCCGGCCGCCATACATGATCAGGATGCGATCGCAGAACGAGGCCGACCAGGTTGAGATCATGGCTGATGAACATCAGCCCCATGCCGCGCTGCGTGCACCAGGTCGTCGATGATGGCCAGCACCTGCATCCTGCACGGTGACGTCGAGCGCCGAGGTCGGCTCGTCGGCGATCAGCAGCATCGGGCTCGGCGACCAGCATCATCGCGATCATGACGCGCTGGCCCATGCCGCCGGAAAGCCTCGTGCGGATAGGCGTCGATAGACGCGCTCGGGATCGCGGATGCGCACCGCCTTCAGCATGTCCAGCACGCGCTTGCGCGCGCCTCGCGCCGGCGCGGCTCCGCCGTGGATGCGACAGCGCCTCGACGATCTGGTCGCCGACCGTCATCACCGGATTGAGCGAGAATTTCGGATCCTGCAGGATCATGGTGATCCGCTTGCCGCGGATGCGCGCGCATCTCGGTTCGGAGATGTCGCTTGCAGATCGCCGGCCGCATGAACTCGATGCGATCGGCGGTGACCTCGCGCCGGTCGCGGAATGAGCCTCAGTGATGGCGCGGCCCGAGGGTCGATTTGCCCGAGCCCGATCTCGCCGACGATGCCGAGCTTCTCGCGGCCGAGCTCGAAGCTGACGCTTGCTGCACCGCATCGACCACGCCGGTCGGCGCTGACGATAGCGTGACGGAGAGGTTCTCGACCTCGCAGCAGAGGCTGATCCGGCTGGCCATCTGGTCATCTTCGGATCCGAGCACGTCGCGCAGCCCGTCGCCCAGCAGGTTGAAGCCCAGGCTGACGATGAAGATGGCTACGCCCGGCACCGCCGCGACCCACCACTGGTCGAGCATGTATCTGGCGGCCCGACGGAGATCATGGCGCCCCATTCCGGCGTGCGGCGGCTGCGCGCCGAGGCCGAGGAAGCCCAGGCCCGCGGCGGTCAGGATGATGCCGGCCATGTCGAGGGTCGCGCGCACGATGACCGAGGGCAGGCGACAGCGGCATGACATGGCGGAAAATGATGCGCCAGCTGCCGGCGCCCTGGGCTCGGACGGCCGAGATGAAATCGCTGCGGCGCACCGCCAGGGTCTCGGCCCGGGCGACCCGGGCGTAGGCGGGCCAGGCGGTGAGCGCGATGGCGATGATGGCATTGTTGATGCCGGGACCCAGCGAGGCAACGAAGGCCAGCGCCAGAACCAGACGCGGGAAGGAGAAGAAGATATCGGTGATGCGCATCAGGATCTGAGTCGGCACGCCCGCCGATATAGCCGGCGGTGGATCCAACCAGGAGCCCGATGGGGGCCGCGATGACCAGCACCAGCGCGACGATGTAGAGGGTGACGCGCGACCCATAGACGAGGTTCGAAAAGGTATCGCGGCCCATGCGGTCGGTCCCCAGCCAGTAGGCCTGGCTCGGCGGCTGAAGTCTCAGCGCGAGATCCTGGGCCATCGGGTCCGTCGTCGCGATCCAGGGCGCGAAGGCGGCGCAGATCAGCAGCAAGACGACGATGGCGAGCCCCACCAGCCCCAGCGGATTGCTGGCGAAGGAGCGCCAGCCGCGATAGGCGCGCCCGCAAGCGGCCTGCCAGCCCGATCCGGGCGTGTCGGTCGTCAGCCGAAGCCCAGAGCCCGCTCGGCCCCGTCAGGCCGATTTCCTTGCTGGTCATCGTGCTCTCGGATGGATGTAGATGAAGGCGTTGCGCATAGGCTGCCATGCGCCTCCTATTCCTTCGACAGGGTTAGTACTGCGGCATTTCGCGACGGGCGAGGGCTGCACCCTTGTTCATCGCGCCTCGGATCGACGATGCGGTAGAGGATGTCCGACAACAGATTCATGCCGATATAGACCAGGCCGACGACGACGGTTCCGCCCAGGACCGCATTCATATCGGCGGCGAGGAGCGCCGTGGTGATGTAGCGGCCGATGCCCGGCCAGGCAAACACGGTCTCGGTCAGGACGGAGCCCTCCAGGATATTGGCGAAGGCCAGCGCCACCACCGTGATCAGCGGCACCTGGATATTGCCGAAGGCATGGCGCCAGACGACCCGGCGCTCCGGCGCACCCTTGACCCGCGCCGTGATGAGATATTCCTGATTGAGCTGCTCCAGCATCAGACTGCGCGTCATGCGGCAGACATAGGCGAGCGAGTAGTATCCGAGCAGCGAGGCCGGCAGGATGATGTGACTGAAGGCGTTGTCGAACACCTCCCAATCGCCGGCGAGCAGCAGAATCGACCAGGATCATTCCGGTCACCGTCGGCACCTCGCCGTCGAGATAGACGTCGAGGCGGCCGGGTCCGCCGACCCATTGCAGCTCCAGATAGAAGATGAGCAACCCCATTATCCCGAGCCAGAAGATCGGCACCGAATAACCCACGAGGCCGAGAACCCGCATGACATGGTCGAGGAAGCTGTTGCGATAGACCGCCGACCGGACTCCGCAGCGGAATGCCGAGCACGACGCCGATGATGATGCCGACGGTGGCCAGTTCCGCCGTCGCGGGAAACACCCGGATCAGATCCTCGAGCACCGGCCGCGCGGTCAGGATGGACATGCCGAAATCGCCGTGCAGCACCTTCCAGGCATAGATCAGGAACTGGCCTGCCAGAGGGGCAGGTCGAGACCCATCTCCCGCGCGCACCTGATTGTAGGTCGATACGCTGGCGCGATCGCCGACGCGCCGCCAGCACGGGATCGAGTCGGCATCAGCGGCGCCCGATGACGAAGGTGACGAGAAGAGGCCCATCCGGAAGAGGTCGCCGCGACGGAGAGCAGCGCCACATCGCCGGGAGCGGATGCCCCAGTCCGCGTGAGACATGGGCGCTGCTTCCGGCGGTCTGTCGCGACGCTCGCCTGCCGCTGCAGCGGGCGCAGGCTTCCGACATCGCGCTTGCTTATTCCTTGTAGACGGTGAGGTAAATTGCGTCATTTCGTTGCCGATGGCCCGATGATAGAAGTTCTTCACCTTCAGCGACAGCGCCGCGTACCCGATTCTGCTGGTGGACAGCATCGCGAAGGGCGAAACCGGCTGCCACGCCTCGATCATCGTCCTGATAGCCGGCCTTGCGCTTGTCCATCGTCGCGCTCCATCTAGTCAGGGCCGCGGCCTTGGCCGTGCAATCTCGGATTGATCCAGCCGTTGCGCCATGCCAGGCGGCTTGCTCGCTGGCATCGTCGGCGAGTTATCCGAGTTGACGACGAACGACCATGTTCGTGTGCGGGATCGAAATAGTCGACGCCCCAGGTGCCCAGACAGGGCCATGTCATGCTTGCGCGCCCGGTAGGCTGGTCATCGACCGTCTTCTGCATCCTCCGAGCCAGGATCTTCAGCTGGATGCCGACCTGGGCCGAAGGTCGCTTGCAGGCTCTGGGCGATATCCATGCGCATCTGATCAGGTCGAGGCGACATTCACGGTGATCAGGGAAGCCGTCGGGATAGCCGGCCTCGGCCGGGAGCGCCTTCGCCTTGTCGATGTCGAGCTTGATAGGGACTGGAATCGACGATAGCCCAGCACGCCGTTGGGCAGGAAGGTCTGATTGACGACCCAGGCCTTCCCGCGAGCGCCGTCTTCTGCCAGCCCGTCATAGTCCATCAGATAGCGGATCGCCTCGTCGGACCTTGCGGGTCGGCCGAGATACTGGTTCTTGGTGTTCAGGCCCAGATAGAGGCTCGGTGCTCTGCGGCGGTCCCGGTGATATCGAATCCGCCTTTCTGGCGCAGGCCGTCGAGCTGATCGGCCGACGAGGTTGCGGGCGATGTCGACGTCGCCCGACTCCAGGAGCAGGCGCTGCGGCCGATTCCTCGGCGATGTGGCGCCACACGCACCCGCTTCAGCTTCGGCTTGGCGACCGTAGTAGTTCGAGGTTGGCCTCGATGGACGAGCGTCTCGTCCGGCTTCCAGCTGCTTGAGGATGAAGGGGCCGGAGCCGGCGGAGTTGGTCTTCAGCCAGCCATTGCCCCAATCGCCATTGGCCTCGTGGCCTCCTTCGACTTCAGCAATTGGCTGTCGACGACGGCGAAGTTGGAGGCGCGAGAGAACGTTGATCACATAGGAGGGGCGTAGGGCTTGTCGACCTTCAGCTGGAAGGTCAGATCGTCCACCGCCTTCAGCGTGTCGTTCATATTGTCTTTGGAGATGCCCAGATCCTGAATCAGGAAGGCGGGCGCTGGATCGAGCGCCGCGGCAGTGCGCTGAAACGAATAGACGACATCGGCAGCCGTGACCGCGTTCCCGCTGTGGAATTTCCTGGCCGGCGGCGCAGCTTGAAGCGTGTAGGTCAGTCCGTCATCGGAGATCGTCCAGCTCTCGGCAACGCGAGGCAGATATGGGTCGTGTCGTGGGATCGATCGAGATCAGGTCACATAGAGCATTGCCCACGAACTCGTAGGTGGAGATCTCATACATCTCGGCCGGATCGAGCGAGATGATGTCGTCGAATCGCCACGCCTGGATCAACGTATCGTCAGGTGTTTCGTTGCATGCGCGGCCGGCATGGCCAGGCCATGCCAGCCCCTGACGACCAATCGCCGCAAAAGCTTCTTCATCATGAGTTCTCCTCCCGTCGACGTCGATTTCTTTCATTGATCTTCCCGTGAGCGGCTGCTCCAGGGGAGATTTGCTTTCAGGCACCCTCGATGAGCGCATGTTATCCCGATGAGGCTCAAGAGCAAAATTGTGTGGGAGAAGCGGGGTTTTTGGTGGCGCCCGCGAGGGCGGGCAGCCTGCGCGCTCGATTGCGCCTTCCTCGTCCCGTTGGCGCCGCCTCAATGAACAGGGGCGGCGAGCCGCTGTTCAAGAAAGGGAAAGATTGGGCTCTCGCCTCTATCACTTTTCTTCTTGCCCGTCTGCAGTTTCCGGCCTGGCGCCGGCGCGACCCGCCCGCTCGAACGGCAGCGGCGCCTCCAGCGCCTGGGGTGCATGCGATCGGGGCTGGATCTTCAGCAGGCTCCTCGCCAGCGGCTTGTTGCGCACGGTGGCAGCGAACTCCGGCCAGCGACATCTCGCCGTCGCAATTCGCATCCATCTCGTCGAACTGCTGATGCGTGCGCGGCGCCTTTCGAATTCCGCCAGCGTCAGATTGCCGTCCTGGTCCTTGTCGAGGCTGAGCGAATTTCGAAGTCTCGCTGGCAAGCTTTGTCGGGTTTGGTCTGGACCTCGACCGGTATATTCCGCGAGGAGTCACCTGGCCGTTCTTATCCGTGTCGAGCTTGGTGAAGCGGTTGCTTTGCTTGACCGAGAACTCGTCATAGGAGATGACGCGGTCATTGTTGGTGTCGAAGGGTTTGAAGAACTCGTCGATCTGCGCATCGCTGGCGCCAGGCGCGATGATCTTGTCCTGCGCCGAGAACGGTGAGGCCATTCAGAAGCAGAGCGCCGCCGGCGACGGCAAAGCTCAGGATGAAGAGCGCGGCGATCGTGATCGATTTGAGCTTAAGTGCGCCATTGTGCCTGTCGTGAAAGACTGCCAGTCAGCGAGGCCGTCCATGCTGGCGGGCCCATCTCATAGAGTGCAATCGCGGCAGCGTTGGACACGTTGAGTTGATCGATCGGTCCCCCGGTCGGGAAGCTGAGCAACAGGTCGCAGCCTCTCCCGCGTCAATCGGCGCATGCCCTGGCCTTCCGAACCCAACACCAGAGCCACCCGCTCCGCGAGCTTGGTCTTGGCAGGCTGTCCGGAGCTCTCGGCATCGAAACCCAGGCACCAGAAATTGGCCTTTTTCAGGAGCTCGATCGCGCGGCCAGGTTGCTGACCCGAACCAAGGGCAGCACATCCAGGGCGCCGCTGGCCGTGATTTGGCCAGGTGCCGATCTCAGGCGCGGCATGGCGCTCGGTCACGATCACGCCTCTTGGCACCGAAGGCCGCGGCCGAGCGCAGGATGGCGCCGACATTATGGGGATCGCTGACCTGGTCGAGCACCACTCAGCAAGGCCGGCGCATTGGGATCGAGGTCCGCGGTCAGGATCCTCGAGCGCGCTATATAAGGCAAGGGTTCGACACGGGCCGCGACACGCCCTGATGAACCGGCGCCCGCCGGCAGCAGCCGGGCGATGGCGTCCTTGTCCATGGATTCCGGCGCGTGGAAGGGCGGGGCCGAGCCGATCGGTCGATGCCCTCGAACAACTCACCCGCCATATTCGCGGGTGACGCAGGATGCAGTGGATATGCCGGCGGGGATTGGCCAGGGCCGCCCGGACGGCATGCAGCCCGTAGAGCCAGAATCCGCTGGTTCCGGAACGTTCGGGCGGGGGCGTCGACCCGGTCCCGGCCCGGTTTCCCGGTCGGCTGCTCGGGCGAGGCTGGGGGCGGACGCTCCTCATAGATGGGCTCGGACCGGCGCTCGGCCCGCGACTCGGCGGGTTTCTCGCCGCGAGTCGCGGGGGCGACCGGCCTCGGACCGTGTCGGGCTTTTTCGAGCCGGACACCGTCGGAGCAGGCTTGGAACGGCCCTTTGCACCCGCTTCGGGGTGGCGGTTTGAAGCAGGGCGGGGTTGCGGGAAACGCGGCTTGCCTTTGCGCATGGCCCCGATTATACTGTATTCCACAATCCGGCTACCAAGATCCGCCCTCGACCGTTGCCTCTGTGGTGTGGAACGGAACGACGGGGCGCTTTTCGTGTGTTTAGAAGTTGACAAGCTGCTGTAAATCCACATAGTTCGCAACTCCGCGCGCGGCCGAGAGCGGCGTACGGAGGGTGCCCGAGTGGCTAAAGGGGACGGGCTGTAAACCCGTTGGCGTCATGCCTACGTAGGGTTCGAATCCTACCCTCCACCATCCTCTTCGGCCACGCAGCGGTGACGCGAACGCTTTGGAGGGTTCAGCAGCAGTCTGAAGCGAATCGAGCGGTTCAGCGCGGGTGTAGCTCAATGGTAGAGCTCCAGCCTTCAAGCCGGCTACGCGGGTTCGATTCCCGTCACCCGCTCCAAACCACGGGATCGAGCGTAAGGGTCAAAGCCCTACCGGCGGCTTAAAGCCGGAAGAAGCAGAACAGGCGCCGAGCACCTCGCAGGGCCGGCGCTACCACAGACAAGGCTCAAGTCAGCAGGAACCGACCACGATGGCGAAGGCGAAATTCGAGCGGAACAAGCCGCACTGCAACATCGGGACGATCGGTCACGTCGACCACGGGAAGACGTCGCTGACGGCTGCGATCACGAAGGTGCTGGCGGAGACGGGCGGGGCGACGTTCATGGCCTACGACCAGATCGACAAGGCGCCGGAGGAGAAGGCGCGCGGCATCACGATCAACACGGCGCATGTCGAGTACGAGACGAAGAACCGTCACTACGCGCATGTCGACTGCCCGGGCCACGCCGACTACGTGAAGAACATGATCACGGGTGCGGCGCAGATGGACGGCGCGATCCTGGTGGTGTCGGCGGCCGACGGCCCGATGCCGCAGACGCGCGAGCACATCCTGCTGGCGCGCCAGGTCGGCGTGCCGGCGCTGGTGGTGTTCCTGAACAAGGTGCGACATGGTCGACGACCCGGAGCTTCTGGAGCTGGTCGAGCTCGAGGTTCGCGAGCTGCTGTCGACCTACGACTTCCCGGGCGACGACATCCCGATCGTCAAGGGCTCGGCGCTGTGCGCGCTGGAGGACCAGGAGCCGGAGCTGGGCCACGACGCGATCCTGGAGCTGATGAAGGCGGTGGACGCGTACATCCCGCAGCCGGAGCGCGCGAAGGACCAGTCCGTTCCTGATGCCGATCGAGGACGTGTTCTCGATCTCGGGCCGCGGCACGGTGGTGACGGGCCGGATCGAGCGCGGCATCGTCAAGGTCGGCGAGGAAGTCGAGATCGTCGGGCATGCGTCCGACGACGAAGACGATCGTGCACGGGCGTGGAGATGTTCCGCAAGCTGCTGGACCAGGGCGAGGCGGGCGACAACATCGGCGCGCTGCTGCGCGGCACGAAGCGCGAGGAGGTGGAGCGCGGCCAGGTTCTGTGCGAAGCCGGGCTCGATCACGCCGCACACGAAGTTCAAGGCCGAGGCCTACATCCTGACGAAGGAGGAGGGCGGCCGTCACACGCCGTTCTTCACCGAACTACCGTCCGCAGTTCTACTTCCGGACGACGGACGTGACGGGCACGGTGGATCTGCCGGAGGGCACGGAGATGGTGATGCCGGGCGACAACGTCGACGATGGAGGTGCACCTGATCGCGCCGATCGCGATGGACGAAGGCTTGCGCTTCGCCATCCGCGAGGGCGGCCGCACCGTCGGCGCCGGCGTCGTCGCCTCCATCATCGAGTAGGACGTTCAAGGAGCAGGACTGGAGCCGCAGGCGGGGAACGGCATCCTGGCCAGTGAGCCGGTGCTCGAGATCGAGCCGGCACGACGGGTCTTAGGAGTGTAGCTCAATTGGCTAGAGCACCGGTCTCCAAAACCGGGGGTTGGGGGTTCGAGTCCCTCCACTCCTGCCACCGCTCCGCAGACGTGCACCGCGATCGGTTCGAGGTTCGAATGGAAGGTATGGCGAAGATCAACCCGTTAGAGTTCTGCCCGGCAGGTACGCCAGGAGGTCGGCAAGGTCACCTGGCCGACGCCGCAAGGAAGACCGTCATCACCACGGCGATGGTGTTCGTGATGGTGGTGCTTGCCGCCATCTTCTTCTTCACTGGTGGATCAGGTGCTGTCGCTCGCTGATGCGGCTACGTGATCGGGTTGGGGAGGCTGACGCATGGCGCAGCGTTGGTACGTGGTGCATGTCTATTCGGGCTTCGAGCGCAAGGTGGCGCAGTCGATCCGCGAGCAGGCGCAACAGGCCGTGGATGACGGAGATCGAGGAAGTGCTGGTGCCGACCGAGGAGGTCGTCGAGAGTGCGCCGCGGCGCGAAGGTCAATGCCGAGCGCAAGTTCTTTCCCGGCTATGTGCTGGTGAAGATGGATATGACCGACGAGAGCTGGCACCTGGTGAAGAACACGCCAAAGGTCACCGGCTTCCTCGGCGGCAAGGGCCGTCCGTCGCCGATTTCCGATGCGGAGGCGGAGCGGATCCAGCATCAGGTGAAGGAAGGCATCGAGCGTCCGAAGCCGTTCGATCGGTGTTCGAGATCGGCGAGCAGGTTCGGGTCGCGGACGGTCCGTTCACCTCGTTCAACGGGCTGGTGGAGGAAGTCGACGAAGAGCGCGGGCGCCTCAAGGTCGCGGTGTCGATCTTCGGCCGCGCCACGCCGGTCGAGCTCGAATACTCGCAGGTCGAGAAGCTCTGAGCGTTCTCGGCCTGGCAGGAATGGCGCGTTCGGGCATTGCCTGATGGCTTTGGTGCGGAGGCCTGGCCAGGGCCGATCGAACCGCGCGCCTTAGGAGCCCGGTCGGGGCTCCACGGACCCGCCGACGTGATTTGGCGGCCTGCGCGATGCAGAGAGAACTGAGGTGGAACATGGCAAAGAAGATCGAAGGCTATATCAAGCTGCAGATCCCGGCCGGGCAAGGCCAATCCGTCGCCGCCGGTCGGTCCGGCACTTGGGCCAGCGCGGCCTCAACATCATGGAGTTCTGCAAGGCAGTTCAACGCCGCGACGCAGGGCATGGAAGCAGGGCATGCCGATCCCGGTGGTCATCACCGCGTTTGCGGACCGCTCCTTCACCTTCGTCACCAAGACGCCGCCGGCGAGCTACTTCCTGCTCAAGGCGGCCGGGCATCAGAAGGGCGCCCAGACGCACGGGGCCGCGGCTTCGTCGGCAAGGTGACGATGGCGCAGGTGCGCGAGATCGCCGAGCAGAAGATGAAGGACCTCAACGCCCACGACGTCGAGGCGGCCGCCGCAGATGATCCGCGGCACCGCGCGCTCGATGGGCCTCGAGGTGGTGGGGTAGGCCATGGCAAAGCGGAAAGAGACTGCGCAAGGCCGTACGAGGGCATCGATCGCGACGCAGTTCTACGCCGTCGACGAGGCCGTGAAGATCGATCAAGGGCAGCGCCACGGCGAAGTTCGACGAGACCATCGAGATCTCGATGAACCTCGGCATCGATCCGCGCCATGCCGACCAGAACGTGCGCGGCGTGGTGCAGCTGCCGCACGGCACCGGCAAGACGCTGCGCGTCGCGGTGTTCGCCCAAGGCGACAAGGCCAAGATGCGCGAAGCGACGCGGGCGCCGACATCGTCGGCGCCGAGGATCTGCGCGGAGAAGGTCAGGCCGGCCAGATCGAGTTCGACCGCGTGCATCGCCACGCCCGACATGATGGCGCTGGTGGGCCGTCTCGGTAAGGTGCTGGGCCCGCGCGGCCTGATGCCGAACCCGAAGCTCGGCACCGTCACCGCCGACGTCGCCGAGGCGGTCAAGGCGGCCAAGGGCGGCCAGGTCGAGTTCCGCGCCGAGAAGGCCGGGCATCATCCATGCCGGCATCGGCAAGGCCAGCTTCACGCGAGGCGGCGATCGCCGACAACGTGAAGGCGTTCGTCGGCGCGATCAACCGTGCCAAGCCGGCCGGCGCGAAGGGCACCTTCCTCAAGAAGGTGTCGCATCAGCTCGACCATGGGGCCCGGGCGTGAAGCTCGACGATGGCGACGGTCGTCGCTGAATTTTTCGGTCGTCGGACCGTCCGTTCGCGGGCGGTCCTTCGAGCCGCGTTTGAATACCGGCAGATCGATCCCTCCGGGGAAACGAGATGTCGGGAAGGTCGGACGAGATCCTTCGGGGATCGAAGCCGGCCGCACCTGTCCGAGACTGCGGGTGCCCTGCAGCGGCCTGACAGGGGTCGGTTAAGGGCTTAATCCGGTGGGACTGGTTCCCACACCCCGTGCATAGACGGGAGAACGAGTTTCAGAGCGGTGGTGAAGGCAGTCCCGTTGGGTCGCCTGCTGCTTACCGCCTCTGGGCTTGAACTTCTGGGACAGGCCGAACCGGACTCCGGGACGCCAGTCACTGGAGGTCCATCGAGCAACCGGGGCTCGAGGGTCGATCGCGAAAGCGATCCGATCCAAGCGCCCCAAGCGGAGACGATCAGTGGACCGATCCGGAAAACTAGCAGCTGATCGCCGCCGCTGCATCAATACGCTCAAGGAAGCCGAGCTGGTCGTGGTGACACGCCAGACCGGCCTGACCGTGGCTGGAGGTCACGGACCTGCGGCGTAAAATGCGTGCAGCTGGTGCCGGCTACCGCGTGGCCGAAGAATCGGCTCGCGTCGTCGCGCTCTCGAAGGCACCAAATTCACGGGCCTGTCTGATCTGCTTACCGGAACCACGGCACTTGCTTACTCCAAGTCGATCCGGTAGCGGCAGCGAAGGTGAGCGATCGACCTACGCGAAGGGCAACGAGAGAAGCTTACCATCGCCGGCGGCGTACTGGGCAGCTTCGGGTCCTCGATCCCGAAGGGATCAAGGCCCTGGCCAGCCTGCCGTCGCTCGATGAGCTTGCTGCGCCAAGCTTGTCGGCATGCTGCAGACCCCGGCGACGCGTGTCGCCACGGTTCTGGCAGGCGCCCGCCGGGCCAGCTGGCCCGTGTGTTCAATGCCTACGCGACGGAAAGAGAGCAGCGCGTCGTGACGCGCCGATCAGAGCCAAACCCAGAAAATGTTCAAGCCTTAGGAGAAGTTGAAATGGCTGATTTGCAGAAGTTGGTCGATGAACTGTCGAAGCTGACCGTCCTCGAGGCGGCCGAGCTCTCGAAGAAGCTCGAAGAGGCGTGGGGCGTCTCGGCTGCGGCACCGGTTGCGGTGGCTGCCGCTGCCGGCCTGGCGCTGGCTGCTGCTGCCCGTCGGAGCAGCAGACTGAGTTCTCGCGTCATGCTGCCCGCGGTGTGGCGACAAGAAGATCAACGTGATTAAGGAAGTCCGCGCCATCACCAGCCTCGGCCTCAAGGAGGCCAAGGATCTCGTCGAGGGTGCGCCCAAGACGGTGAAGGACGGCGTGCCGCAAGGCGGAAGCCGAGGCGAATGAAGAAGAAGCTCGAGGATGCCGGCGCGAAGGTCCAGCTGAAGTAGTTCAGCTCAGTCGCGACGCCGGCGTTCCGGTAGCGACGGCAAGGCCACCGTTCCCGAAGACCCTCGTGTCTCAAGGAACGGTGGCCGCGTCGCCCGCGAGCCGGAACGACCCGCAGAGTTTGGGATCGCCGCATCCTCGAGAAATCGAAACGCGCGCCGGGCACGGATGGGGCCCGGGCGAACGGCCCAGCAGCCGGTTTCGCAAAATACTCCGCTGGTGGGAGCTCCTGAGGGGTTCCTTGGCCCATATGTCGGGCGTGACGCGCGAGGCGAGGACAAGCAATGACGAATTCCTTCACCGGACGTAAGCGGATCCGCAAGACGTTCGGCCGCATTCCGGAGATCACCCGGATGCCGAACCTGATCGAAGTGCAGAAGAGCTCCTACGACCATTTCCTGCAGATCGGCGTGACCGCCGGAGACAGCGCGCAGAGCGTCGGCCTGCAGGAAGGTCTTCAGGTCGGTGTTCCCGATCAAGGACTTCTCCGAGCGGGCCGAGCTGCAGTTCGTGCGCTACGAGCTCGAAGAGCCGAAATACGACGTCGAGGAGTGCCAGCAGCGCGGCATGACCTTCGCCGCGCCGCTCAAGGTGACGCTGCGCCTGGTCGTGTGGGATGTCGACGAGGAGACCGGCGCGCGCTCGATCCGCGACATCAAGGAGCAGGACGTCTACATGGGCGACATGCCGCTCGATGACGACCAACGGCACCTTCATCGTCAACGGCACCGAGCGCGTGATCGTCAGCCAGATGCACCGCTCGCCGGGCGTGTTCTTCGATCACGACAAGGGCAAGACCCATTCCTCGGGCAAGCTACCTGTTCGCCGCCCGCGTCATTCCCTATCGCGGCTCCTGGCTCGACTTCGAGTTCGACGCCAAGGACCTCGTCTATGTGCGCATCGACCGCCGCCGCAAGCTGCCGGCGACGACGCTGCTGCTGGCGCTCGTGGGGCAGAACGTCGTGCAGAAGATCCGCCAAGGGCGACGAGCTCGACGACGAGGACCGTCGCTTCGGCGGCATGTCGGCCGAGGAGATCCTCGACTTCTTCTACGGCAAGGTCGTCTTCACCACGACAAGAAGGGCTGGCAGACGACCGTTCGATCCGGCAGCGCATGAAGGGCGTGAAGCTGGCCCGCGACCTGGTCGACGCCAAGACCGGCAAGGTCGTGGCCGAGGCCGGCACCAAGATGACGCCGCGCCTCGGCAAGAAGCTGCAGGAGCAGGGCCTCAAGGAGCAGCTGGTGCAGCCGGAGGAGCTGATCGGCCGCTACGTCGCCGACGACCTCATCAACGAGAAGACCGGCGAGATCTTCATCGAGGCCGGCGACGAGCTCGACCGAGCAGCGCTCGACGCAGCTCGAAGCGGCCGGCGATCAACGCGATCGCCGACGCTGGCATCGACCACGTCAATGTCGGCCCCTATATCCGCAACACGCTGACGGTCGACAAGAACACGACGCGCGAGGAAGCGCTGATCGACATCTACCGCGTCATGCGCCCGGGCGAGCCGCCGACGCTCGACACCGCCGAGGCGCTGTTCCAGGGCCTGTTCTTCGACTCCGAGCGCTACGACCTCTCGGCGGTCGGCCGCGTGAAGATGAACTCGCGGCTCGACCTCGACGCGCCGACGACACCGATGCGCGTGCTGCGCAAGGAGGACATCCTCGCGATCGTCCGCATGCTGGTCGACCTGCAAGGACGGCCGCGGCGAGATCGACGACATCGACCATCTCGGCAACCGCCGCGTGCGCTCGGTCGGCGAGCTGATGGAGAACCAGTACCGCATCGGCCTGCTGCGCATGGAGCGCGCGATCACGCGAGCGCATGAGCTCGGTCGAGATCGACACCGTGATGCCGCACGACCTGATCAACGCCAAGCCGGCGGCGGCGGCGGTGCGCGAGTTCTTCGGCTCCTCGCAGCTCTCGCAGTTCATGGACCAGACCAACCCGCTGTCGGAGATCACGCACAAGCGGCGCCTCTCGGCGCTCGGGCCGGGCGGTCTGACGCGCGAGCGCGCCGGCTTCGAGGTGCGCGACGTGCACCCGACGCATTACGGCCGCATCTGCCCGATCGAGACGCCGGAAGGTCCGAATATCGGCCTGATCAACTCGCTCGCGACCTATGCGCGGGTGAACCAGTACGGCTTCATCGAGAGCCCGTACCGCAAGGTCGAGGACGGCCGCGTCACCGACGAGGTGATCTATCTCTCGGCGATGGAGGAGGGCCGCTACACGATCGCCCAGGCCAACGCGCGAGCTCGATGCCAAGGGCAGCTTCACCGACGACCTGATCGTCTGCCGGCACGCGCGGCGACGTCGTCATGTGCCCGCCGCGAGGACATCGACTACATGGACGTGTCGCCGAAGCAGCTCGTGTCGGTGGCCGCGGCGCTCATCCCGTTCCTCGAGAACGACGACGCCAACCGCGCGCTGATGGGCTCGAACATGCAGCGTCAGGCGGTGCCGCTGATGCAGCGCCGAGGCGCCGCTCGTCGGCACCGGCATGGAGGACGTCGGTCGCCCGCGATTCCGGCGTCGCCATCGGCGGCGCGCCGCACCGGCGTCGTCGACCAGGTCGACGCGACCCGTATCGTCGTCCGCGCGACCGAGGAGACCGATCCGACGCAAGCCGGGCGTCGACATCTACAGCCTGCTGAAGTTCCAGCGCTCGAACCAGAACACCTGCATCAACCAGCGTCCGCTGGTGAAGGTGGGCGATCATGGTCGACAAGGGCGACATCATCGCCGACGGTCCGTCGACCGATCTCGGCGAGCTGGCGCTCGGCCGCAACGTGCTCGTGCGCGTTCATGCCGTGGAACGGCTACAACTTCGAGGACTCGATCCTGATCTCCGAGCGGATCGTGCAGCGACGACGTGTTCACCTCGATCCATATCGAGGAATTCGAGGTGATGGCCCGCGACACCAAGCTCGGGCCAGGAGGAAATCACCCGCGACATCCCGAACGTCGGCGAGGAGGCGCTGAAGAACCTCGACGAGGCCGGCATCGTCTATATCGGCGCCGAGGTGAAGCCGGGCGACATCCTGGTCGGCAAGGTCACGCCGAAGGGCGAGATCGCCGATGACGCCGGAAGAGAAGCTGCTGCGCGCGATCTTCGGCGAGAAGGCCTCGGACGTGCGCGACACCTCGCTGCGCGCTGCCGCCGGGCGTCTCCGGCACGATCGTCGAGGTGCGCGTGTTCATCGCGCCGCGGCGTCGACAAGGACGAGCGTGCGCTCGCCATCGAGCGGGCCGAGATCGAGCGGCTGGCCAAGGACCGCGACGACGAAAGGCGATCCTGGAGCGTAGCTTCTACAGCCGCCTGCAGCGAGCTGCTGCTGAACCAGATCGTGGCATCGCGCGGTCCGAAGGGCTTCAAGGCGGAGACCAAGATCACCGAGAAGGTGCTGGCCGAGTTCACCCGCGCGCGCAGTGGCGCCAGATCGCGGTCAAGCAACGACAAGCGCATGGCCGAGATCGAGGCCCTCGAAGAAGCAGTTCGACGAGCTCGATCGACGGCTCTCGAGCAGCGCTTCGAGAACAAGGTCGAGAAGCTGCAGCGCGGCGACGAGCTGCCGCCGGGCGTGATGAAGATGGTCAAGGTCTTCGTCGCGGTGAAGCGCAAGCTGCAGCCGGGCGACAAGATGGCCGGCCGTCACGGCAACAAGGGCGTCATCTCCAAGATCGTGCCGGTCGAGGACATGCCGTATCCTCGAGGACGGCACGCCGGTCGACATCGTGCTCAATCCGCTGGGCGTGCCGAGCCGCATGAACGTCGGCCAGATCCTTGAGACCCATCTGGGCTGGGCCTGCGCCAGGCCTCGGCCGCCAGATCGGCCAGGTGCTCGATGCGTCTGCAAGTCCGAGCACGAGGCGCGGACCTGCGCAAGGCATGCTGAAGAAGGTCTACGGCGACGACGACGTACAAGCATCGACGTCGCTGAGCGCAGGACGACCAGGTAGTCGAGCTCGGCGGCAATCTGCGCGACGGCGTGCCGATCGCCATCGCCGGTGTTCGACGGCGCGCGCGAAGAGCCGACATCGTAAAGATGCTGGACCTCGCGGGCCTCGATCATCCGGCCAGGTGACCGCTGTTCGACGGGCGCACCGGCGAGGCCGTTCGATCGCAAGGTTACGGTCGGCTACATCTACATGCTGAAGCTGCACCACCTGGTGGACGACAAGATCCACGCCCGTTCGATCGGCCCTTACAGCCTGGTCACCCAGCAGCCGCTCGGCGGCAAGGCGCAGTTCGGCGGCCAGCGCTTCGGCGAAATGGAAGTGTGGGCGCTCGAAGCCTACGGCGCGGCCTACACGCTTGCAGGAAATGCTGACGGTCAAATCGGACGACGTCTCCGGCCGCACCAAGGTCTACGAAGCGATCGTGCGCGGCGACGACAACTTTCGAGGCCGGCATTCCGGAATCCTTCAACGTGCTGGTCAAGGAAATGCGTTCGCTCGGCCTCAACGTCGAGCTGCACAATTCGAAGCAGTAGTGACAGGTCGGAGACTGCCGAGGCGGCTGGAATGACAGGTTGCGAGCGTGAGGGCACCGCCCGCGGTTGACGTTCACGACGGGTGGGAATCGGCGGTTCCCGGTCAGGGAAGACGAATGAATCAGAGATTATGAATCTTTCAGCCCGCAGGTTCCGGCTCAGATCTTCGACCAGATCCGGATCTCGATCGCGAGCCCGGAGCGCATCCTGCTCCTGGTCCTACGGCGAGATCAAGAAGCCGGAGACGATCAACTACCGCACCTTCAAGCCGGAGCGCGACGGCCTGTTCTGCGCCCGCATCTTCGGGCCGATCAAGGATTACGAGTGCTTGTGCGGCAAGTACAAGCGCATGAAGTATCGCGGCATCATCTGCGAGAAGTGCGGCGTCGAGGTGACGCTGTCGCAAGGTGCGGCGCGAGCGCATGGGCCATATCGAGCTGCGCCTCGCCGGTCGCGCACATCTGGTTCCTGAAGTCGCTGCCGAGCCGCATCGGCCTGCTGCTCGACATGACGCTGAAGGATCTCGAGCGGATCCTCTATTTCGAGAACTACGTCGTGATCGAGCCGGGCCTGACTCCGCTCAAGCTGCCACCAGCTCCTGTCCGAGGAACGAATACCTCAAGGCGCAGGACGAGTTCGGCGACGACAGCTTCACGGCCGCGATCGGCGCCGAGGCGCTCCGCGACGATGCTCGAGGCGATCGACCTCGAGAAGAGCAGGTGCAGCATGCGCGCCGAACTGCGGAGACCGACTCGCGACGCCAAGCGCAAGAAGCTGGTCAAGCGGCTGAAGCTGGTCGAGGCGTTCATCGAATCCGGCAGCCGGCCGGAATGGATGATCCTCGACGGTCGTGCCGGTGATCCCGCCCGAGCTGCGCCCGCTGGTGCCGCTCGACGGCGGACGCTTCGCGACCTCCGACCTCAACGATCTCTATCGCCGCGTCATCAACCGCAACAACCGCCTGAAGCGGCTGATCGAGCTGCGCGCGCCCGACATCATCGTGCGCAACGAAGAAGCGCATGCTGCAGGAAGCGGTCGACGCGCTGTTCGACAACGGCCGGCGCGGCCGCGTCATCACCGGCGCCAACAAGCGCCCGCTGAAGTCGCTCGCCGACATGCTCGAAGGGCAAGCAGGGCCGGTTCCGCCAGAACCTGCTCGGCAAGCGCGTCGACTATTCCGGGCCGCTCGGTGATCGTGGTCGGTCCGGAGCTCAAGCTGCATCAGTGCGGCCTGCCGAAGAAGATGGCGCTCGAGCTGTTCAAGCCGTTCATCTACTCGAAGCTCGAGCTCTACGGCATGGCCTACGACCATCAAGGCAGGCCAAGCGCATGGTCGAGAAGGAGCGGCCGGAGGTGTGGGACATCCTCGAAGAGGTGATCCGCGAGCATCCGGTGCTGCTGAACCGCGCGCCGACCCTGCACCGCCTCGGCATCCAGGCGCTTCGAGCCGGTGCTGATCGAGGGCAAGGCGATCCAGCTGCATCCGCTGGTCTGCACGGCATTCAACGCCGACTTCGACGGCGACCAGATGGCGGTGCACGTGCCGCTGTCGCTGGAGGCGCAGCTCGAAGCGCGCGTGCTCATGATGTCGACCAACAACATCCTGCATCCCCGCGAACGGCAAGCCGATCATCGTGCCGTCGCCAGGACATCGTGCTTGGCCTCTACTATCCTCGACGATGGAGCGGACAAGAACGAGCCGGGCGACGGCATGGCTTTCGGCGACATCGGCCGCAGATCGGCATGCGCTCGATGCCAAGGTCGTCACCCTGCACACCACGATCAAATACGCGCTGGGACAGGTGTGGACGAGGACGGCAAGCCGTTCACCAAGGTGATCGACGACGACGCCGGGTCGCATGCTGTCTCGGCAGATCTACTGCCGAAGCATCGCGAACGTGCCGTTCGACATCGATCAACCGCCTGCTGACCAAGAAGGAGATCACCAATGTCATCGACACCGTCTATCGCCACTGCGGCCAGAAAGAGACGGTGATTTTCTGCCGACCGCATCATGGGCGCTCGGCTTCTATCACGCGTTGCAAGGCCGGCATCTCGTTCGGCAAGGACGACCTGATCATCCCGGAGTCCAAGGAGAAGCTGGTCGCGACGACGCGCAGAACAAGGTGAAGGAGTTCGAGCAGCAGTACCACGACGGCCTGATCACCCAGGGCGAGAAGTACAACAAGGTGGTCGACGTCTGGTCGAACTGCACCGACCGCGTCGCCGAAGAGATGATGCGAAGGTCGATGTCTGCAAGAACGACTCGACGGCGCGTCAACAGGTCAACTCGGTCTACATGATGGCGCACTCCGGGCGCGCGCGGTTCGCGCGGCGCAGATGCAAGTCAGCTCGCCGGCATGCGCGGCCTGATGGCGAAGCCGTCGGGCGAGATCATCGAGACGCCGATCATCTCGAACTTCAAGGAAGGCCTGACCGGTGCTCGAGTACTTCAACTCGACGCACGGCGCCCGCAAGGGTCTCGCCGACACCGCCTTGAAGACGGCGAACTCTGGCTACCTGACGCGCCGTCTGGTTGACGTGGCGCAGGACTGCATCATCACCGAAGAAGATTGCGGCACGACGAACGGCCTTAAAGTGCAGCGCCGTCGTCGAGGGCGGCGAGGTGATCGCACCGCTCGCCGAGTCGCATCCTCGGCCGCACCACGGCGGAGGACGTGAAAGACCCGACTCAGCGGCAAGATCGTTGACGAAGCGCCGGCGACGCTGATCGACTGAGGCCGAGGTCGAAGTCGATCGACCGCTGGCCGGCGTTCGACGCGAGTTGAAGATCCGCTCGGTACTGACCTGCGAGGCCGCCAACGGCGTGTGCGGCAAGCCTGCTACGGGCGCGATCTTGCCCGCGGCACGCCCGTCAACATCGGCGAGGCGGTCGGCGTCATCGCTGCGCAATCGATCGGCGAGCCGGGCACCCAGCTCACCATGCGGACCTTCCACATCGGCGGCGCGGCGCAGAGCGGTGCCGAGCAGTCGTTCATCGAGATCGAACTTCGACGGCAAGATCGAGTTCAAGGAACCGCAACATCGTCTCAACAGCTCGGACAACGCAGGTGGTGGCGATGGTGCCGCAACATGCGAGGTGGCGGTGGTCGACCCGACAGGCACGCGAGCGGGCGCGTCACCGCATCCCATACGGCGCGCGAGCTGCTGCGTCGAGGACGGCGAGAAGATCAAACGCGGTCAGCGCATCGCCGAGTGGGATCCCTACACGCTGCCGATCCTGACCGAGCGTCGAAGGCAATGTGGAGTTACGAGCGATCTGGTCGACGGGCTTGTCGATGTCGCGAAGCAGCTTGACGAGTACGACCGGCATCTCAAACCGCGTCGTCATCGACTGGCGCACGCGGCTCTTCGCGGCAACCAGCAGGACCTGCGCATCACGCTGCCACGTCATCAAGTCGGGCAACAAGATCCTCAAGCTCGCCCAGCGGCGTCGAGGCTCCGCTACTTCAGCTCGCGGTCGATGCCATCATCTCGATCGATCACGGGTGGCCACGTGAAGGCGGGCGACGTCATTGCCCGTATCCCGACGCGAGAGCGCCAAGACACGCGACATCACCGGCGGTCTGCCGCGGGTGGCGGAGCTGTTCGAGGCGCGTCGTCCGAAGGACGGCGGCGATCATCGCCGAGATCGCGCGGTACGGTACGAGTTCGGCAAGGACTACAAGAACAAGCGCCGCATCACGATCGAGCCGGCGAGCCAAGGCGAAGAGCCGCAGCGAGTATCTGATCCCGAAGGGCAAGCACATCCACCTTCAGGACGGCGACGTGATCGAGAAGGGCGACTGCATCGTCGAGGGCAATCCCGCTGCCGCACGACATCCTCGACCATCAAGGGCGTCGAGGAACTGGCGGCCTACCTCGTCAACGAGATCCAGGAGGTCTATCGGCTGCAGGGCGTGAACATCAACGACAAGCACATCGAGGTGATCGTTCGCCAGATGCTGCAGAAGGTCGAGATCGATGACACCGGCGACACCGAGCTGTTGCAGGGCGAGCAGATCGACAGGATCGAGCTCGACGAGATCAACGCTCAAGTGTGGAATCGAGGGCAAGAAGCGGCGCAACCGGCTCATCCGGTTCTGCTCGGCATCACCAAGGCGAGCCTGCAGACGCGTTCGTTCATCTCGGCAGCATCGTTCCAGGAGACGACGCGAGTGCTCACCGAGGCTGCCGTCAACGGCAAGGCGCGACACGCTCGACGGACTCAAGGAGAACGTCATCGTCGGCCGCCTGATCCCAGCCGGCACCGGGGCCATGATGAACGGCCTGCGCGAAGTCGCCACCAAGCGCGATGCGCTCATCCTCGAGGAACGCGAGAAGGATGCTGCCAAAGCGGCGGCCAAGCCCGAGGAAGCCGCCCCGGCATTGCCGGCGGCCGAGTAACGCCCGCTGCACAAATCAAAGAGCCGCCCTTGGGCGGCGCCTTTTCTTTGCGAGGAATGGGGGATGATGTAGGCCCCGCTCGTCTGGAATTCATCTCATGCATCTTCTTGTCCTTCCTGGCGATGGCATCGGCACTGAAATCACGGCTGCCACGCTCGCTGTACTGCGCACGGTGTCCGACCGTTTTGATTTGCATTTGAATATCGAGGAGGCCGCGATCGGTCACGCCGGCTTGCGCGCTCATGGCAGCACAATTCACGCAGACATCGTCGAGAAGGCGCGTCGTGCCGAAGGCGTGGTGCTCGGCCCAACCTCCACATTCGAGTTTAAGGATCCCGCGCGTGGCGAGATCAATCCCTCGATGATGCTGCGGAAAAGTCTGGATCTGTTCGCGAATATCCGTCCCGCCAGGACTTACGCCGGATTTCCGCTGCGCTGCGGTGAATTTGACCTGATCGTCGTGCGAGAGAATACCGAAGGGTTCTATGCCGACCGCAACATGGAAGCGGGGAGTGGCGAGATGATGGTAACGAAAGATGTCGCAATCTCGCTACGTCGTATAACGCGCGCTTGCAGCGAGCGCATTGCCGCGCTGCTTTGAGCTGATCGATGAGCCGGCGCAAGCGCGTCACCATTGTGCACAAGGCCAATGTGCTCAAGGTCACCGATGGCCTGTTCATCGAGTCATGCCAGAAAGTGGCGAAGGACTTTCCTGCCGTCGCGGTGGACGATGTTATTGTCGATGCGATGATGGCGCATGTTGTGCGCAATCCGCAGCGTTTCGACGTCATCGTCACCACCAACATGTACGGCGACATTCTTTCCGAGCCTGACCGCTGAATTGTCAGGCAGCCTGGGGCTTGCTGCTTCGCTCAATGCCGGGACCGATCATGGTATGGCGCAGGCCGCGCACGGCTCAGCACCCGATATCGCCGGGAAAAACGTGGCGAACCCGCTGTCCCTTGATTTTATCAGTCGCAATGCTGCTTGCCTGGCATGGCCGCCGCAGGAAGGCTAACGCGTTCAGGTAGCGGCCGCCGCGATCGAAAAGGGCCGTCGAGGCGGCGATCAGCGCCAAAGAATCGACCGGCGACATCGGCGGCCGCCTTGGGACCCGCGAAACCGGCGAGGCCGTTGCGGCGCGGCTGCGGGCGTGAAGCACCGTGCGCTGTGACAGCCATGTTCATATCGTTGGACCGCCAGACCGTTATCCGCAGGCCGCTGAACGCACTTATCTGGCCGACATTGCCACACTGAAGCAGCTTGAAAACGTGTCGGCGACCCGCGCGGTCAGACGTTTTGTCATCGTGCAACCCAGCTTCTATGGCGTCGACAACAGTCTGCTGCTTGAAAGTCTCGACGCTTTGGCCGGCCGTGGGCGTGGAGTTGCGGTTTATCAATCCGCGTGTCACCTCCGCGCGTACGCTTGCGACCTATGCCAAACAGGGCGTTCGCGGCCTGCGCATCAATCTTTACAGTCCCTTGCGCGAAAAGGCACCGCTGACAAATCGTTTTTCGGATATCGCTGGCATCGCTCACGAACTGAACTGGCACATCGAAGTCATCGCACCGCTTTCGACGCTATCCGAGAACGCAACGCTGCTCGAAAAGTCCCCCGTGCCGGTGGTGATCGATCACTACGGGGTCTACGGTGGCCTTGATCCTGTCCAGCCGGAAAGCCGCATTTTGCTGAAGTTGCTGGAGATGCCGCATGTCTGGATCAAGCTTTCGGCACCCTACCGCGTGAATGCAGACCCGCTCGCAACCAAACCGGATCCCGCTTGGCTAGCTGCCATTCTTGCGGCCGCTCCCGACCGCTGTGTTTGGGGCAGCGATTGGCCCCACACGCCACCACACAGCGAGCAATTCGGTAGCAACGTGCTGGGAGTTTATCGCAGCCTTCGCTACGAAACGGTGGTCGATGGTTTCATGGCGGCGGTTGGCTCGGCTGAATTGACCGAGCCCATGCTGGCGGACAATCCTGCGCGGCTATATGAGTTTTGAATATTGGGGCGGCGAGAGAGCCAATGGGCCTTGTGCGGGGGGCGAGGGGATTGGCCGTGCTGCTGCGCTCAAATTTGCAGACGAAGGTGCCAAGGTTGTTGTGTCCGATTTGAACGGCGATGGAGGCAGCGAAACAGTTGCTCTCAAAAGACAAAAGGCGAGAGACGCAGTTTTTGTTTAAGCAGACGTCACCGACGCTGCGGACGTCGAGGTCGGATCGCAAGCGCCGTGGCAGCCTTTGGTCGACTTGACTGCGCGTGCAACAACGCCGGTATCGAAGGCAGAATCGTTCCTCGCTGAACAATCGGAAGAGGATTTCGACAAGGTCATGTCGGTGAATGCCACGGGCACTTCCTCTGCCTCAAGTACGAGATTGACTAGATGGTGAGGAATGGCGGCGGCGCGATCGTAAACCTTGCCTCAGCTGCTGACAAAGGCCGCCTCGATCTGAGCACAGCCAGACGATGAGCTCGGCTACCTCCTCCGGGCTACCGATACGTCCCATCGGATGAAGCGGGTCCATCATCTGAGAGTGTCTTATCTTCCTGGCGCGCAGCGCTATCCGGACACCACAGTATGGTCAGGCTTGATGCGCAATGAAATGGGAAATTGGAGAACACTCACCGAAGTTCTGAAGTGCTGAAGTTGCTGCGCCTTCCGAGGATGGCACCGCCGTCGAGATAGCAGTGGCAAGGCGAGGATTGATATATGCAGCTGGGAAGTAATTTATTTACTTATCGGCACTGACGGCAAAACAATTCGAACTTCGAACCGCTATTTGACTCCGACCTGACTAGAATGTGGCCTTGCATCCCGAGTATTGCACGGTAGACGAGGGACAAACCTGTACCATTGCCACGGCCCGATTTAGTCGAAAAGAACGGCTCAAAAATTCGATCAATCAAATCTGGCGAAATTCCACAGCCAGTATCAGCCACCCCGATGAGAACATAGTTTCCGATTGGAATTCCGTGCGCATACGCAACATGGTCTTCGCTAACCGCGACGTTAGTAACGGACCACCTCAGCTTGCCACCATCGGGCATCGCATCACGAGCATTAGCGGACAGCGATGAAATTATTAGCTCCAAGTCCTCCAAGTTTGCTTTGATCGGCCAAACATGATCCGCGCATGAGATTTCAAGCGCAACGGAGTCTCCGACGAGGTGAGCGAGCAGGGGTCTCAGTGCGCGAAGAACTTCGCATGGATCCACGGATTTCAATTGGGCCGGCTGTCGGTCAGTAATTGACGATAAGTAATGTATTGCACGAGCAGCTGCCATCGTACTCTCGGAGATTGTTCGGGCATTTTTCACGCAGGTCGGAATCCAAAAGGCTGCTCTCTAAAAGACGGGTGGCAACTGCTTCAATGGCGTTAAGCTCAGGTTCGAGGTTTTCGACAATTGCCGTAGCGAAGGCGTCAAGCGACTGCACTTTTCACGGGTCGGAGGAGGGATAGTAGACTGCGGTTGTCAATGCCATTTTTCCGTGGTCAGATCGAAAGGATTCTGCCGGCGTTACCAATCTGCGGAGATGCTACTTCAGATGCAACGCAAATCGGCGGACTAGGACAATTGGAATTCCATCATCGACGACACAGTGGCACACCGGCGCTCGCGCGATGATTCTTTCCAGAAGAGCGAGTTTGACGTGAGAATCAAATGTACCACGAGAAGCCTTGAGGCGAACAAAGCTTATGCGGTGGCTGGTTTCCCTGTTTTCCGGTTTGACTTCCTGCCTGTCGTTTAAAATGTCCCTGTTTGCGCATGCTAGGGAATTGGTCAAAAGGCATTAAATTTTGGGCTCAAAATGCTGCCCGAGAACCCTTAGAATGGATCGATTGAAGGTCTTCCTGTTTATTTCCCTGGTGGCAGGGAATTAAAACCCAACGCGAGAAACTGAAGAACTGATCATGCGACCTGCCCACACACTTGCTCTGACTCTTGCGATCACGGCGTTCTTCGGACTCGGCGGATGCGAGGGCTGGGGCCAGACCTACCCGACCCGGACAATCCAGGTGGTCGTCGCCTATGCGGCGGGCGGCACCGGGGACATCGTCGCGCGCTCGGTGGCTGACAAGCTTGGCACCACGTTGGGGCAGTCGGTCGTGGTCGAGAACCGCGCTGGTGCGAGCGGAGCTATCGGGGCTCATTCAGTGGCGACCGCCGCCCCGGACGGCTATACGTTGTTGGTCGGGCAGACCGGTGAAATGGCCGTCAACCAGCATTGGCTCAAAGGTCTCAACTACGATCCGGATAAGGATCTTGTTCCGATCGCGCTTGCGGCCGTCGTCCCGCTCGCACTCGTCGTTCCGGCCAAGGCGCCGTATTCGACGATGCCGGAGTTCCTATCAGCCTTGAAAGCGAAGCCGAAAATGAACTTCGCGTCCGCCGGTATCGGGACGCCGGGTCATTTCGCGGGCGAACTGCTCAAGCTTCAGTTCGACGAAAATCTTGCCCATGTGCCCTACAAGGGCGCCGGACCAGCGCTAAACGACCTCATCGGCAATCACGTGGATTTCTATTTCCCGGGATTTCCCGGCAGCTGCCCTCATGTGAAGGCCGGCACGCTCGAAGATATTGGCCGTGTCATCAGCCACGCGCTCGCCGGCGGCGTCCCGACATCCCGACCGTGGCCGAGCTGCACCGGCAATAAGGACTATGACTTCACGCTATGGGCCGGCTTTTTCGCGCCCCGGGGCACGCCGCAGGCGATTATCGACCGCCTCAACAAAGAGATTAACCAGGTGATCCAGGATCCTGATGTGAAAGCGCGGCTCGAAGCGGCTGGCGCGGTCGTCACGCCCATGTCGCTCGGCCAATTCAAGGATTTTGTGCAGAATGAGAGTGCGAAATACCTGAGAGTCATCAAGCAGACCGGGGTCACCGCGCAATAGTCCTTGTCAGCCAATTCTTAGGTATTCTGCGCCCCGACCTCTTCGAAATCTCGGTTTTTCGGCCATTTCTGCTTGACTTGGCGGGGTCGCGTCGATACATACCCACCACTTTTCGGCAGGCGGTGAGCTTCGCTTGCTCGGAACGGCCGCCCGGCTAGTCCTTTGAGAGCATTGCGTTTTCTCGAAAGCTGGCTGGCGCATCGCCTCGACGAATGAAGCTCAAACGCTGCCACTGACAGCACCTGTCAGACCTTAGAAGTGAGCGGCCGCGGTGCCTCACCGCAGCGTGGTCGTCCGAACGGAAGAGCGCCCTGCCGCACTCTGGCGGATGGCGCGATTTCGTTTTGCGTGCAAGCAGCGCGCAATGCCGGGGCGATAAGCCCGACCAGTGCGGACACGGTTTGTCCGTGAGAGATGCAGAGGGATGGCGCAGAACAATTGTTTTCGCGCTTCTCCCAGAAACGAAAGTAGCGAAGGCCAACGATGCCGACGATCAACCAGTTGATTGCCAAGCCAAGGCACCCGCTCAAGGCGCGCAACACGGCGCCGGCGCTTGAATCGTCGCCGCAGAAGCGCGGCGTCTGCACGCGCGTCTATACGACGACACCCAAGAAGCCGAATTCGGCGCTGCGCAAGGTTGCCAAGGTGCGTCTCACCAACGGCTTCGAAGTCATCGGCTACATCCCGGGCGAGGGTCATAACTTGCAGGAGCATTCGGTCGTGATGATCCGCGGCGGCCGCGTGAAGGATCTTCCGGGTGTTCGCTATCACATCCTGCGCGGCGTGCTCGACACCCAGGGCGTGAAGAACCGCAAGCAGCGCCGTTCGAAATACGGCGCCAAACGGCCCAAGTAAGGATCAGCGTCATGTCTCGCCGTCACGCCGCCGAAAAACGCGACATCATCCCGGACCCGAAGTTCGGAAACGTTGTCGTCAGCAAGTTCATGAATGCCATCATGTACGACGGCAAGAAGTCCGTGGCGGAAGGCATCGTCTACGGCGCGCTCGAAATGATCGAGGGCAAGACTAAACAGAATCCGCTCAATGTATTTCAGCAGGCGCTCGACAACGTGATGCCCTCGATCGAGGTTCGCTCACGCCGCGTCGGCGGCGCAACCTATCAGGTGCCGGTGGAAGTGCGTACGTCGCGCCGTCAGGCGCTCGGCATCCGCTGGATTATTGCGGCGGCACGCGAGCGCAATGAACGTACGATGACCGAACGGCTCTCAGTCGAGCTGCTCGATGCATCCAATAATCGGGGAAACGCAGTCAAGAAGCGCGAAGACACGCACAAGATGGCGGAAGCCAACCGTGCCTTCTCGCATTATCGCTGGTGACAGCAGAAAAGTTCGAGGACTGACCCCCTATGCCCCGCAGCCACCCCATCGAGGACTACCGCAACTTCGGCATCATGGCGCACATCGATGCCGGGAAGACGACGACGACTGAGCGGATCCTCTATTACACCGGCAAGAGCCACAAGATCGGCGAGGTGCACGAAGGCGCCGCGACGATGGATTGGATGGAGCAGGAGCAGGAGCGCGGCATTACGATCACGTCGGCCGCGACGACCGCTTTCTGGAAAGAAAAGCGTCTCAACATCATCGATACGCCTGGGCACGTCGACTTCACCATTGAGGTGGAGCGTTCGCTGCGCGTGCTCGACGGCGCCGTATGCGTTCTCGATTCCAACCAGGGCGTAGAGCCGCAGACCGAGACGGTCTGGCGTCAGGGCGACAAGTACAAGGTTCCGCGCATCGTCTTCGCCAACAAGATGGACAAGATCGGCGCCGACTTCTTTCAAGTGTCTCGACGACATCAAGACCCGCCTCGGCGCAAAGCCAGTAGCTATCCAGCTTCCGATCGGCTCCGAGCAGAACTTTAAAGGTCTTGTCGACCTGGTCCGCATGAAGGGCGTTGTTTGGGACGACGAATCGCTCGGCGCCAAATACCACGACATCGACATTCCGGCCGACATGCTCGACGATGCCAAAAATACCGCGAGCAGATGATCGAAGCTGCGGTCGAACTCGATGACGCCGCCATGACCGCCTACCTCGAAGGCAAGGAGCCTGACGAGGCGACACTCAAAAGCTTATCCGCAAGGCCGTCATCACCGGAGCGTTCTTTCCGGTGCTGTGCGGCTCGGCGTTCAAGAACAAGGGCGTTCAACCGCTGCTCGACGCGGTCGTCGATTATCTGCCGAGCCCGCTCGACGTTCCGGCCGATCAAGGGCGTGGACGACAAGGGCAACGAGGTCATCCGCAAGGCCGACGACAAGGAGCCGATGGCGCTTCTCGCCTTCAAGATCATGGACGATCCCTTCGTCGGCACCATCACCTTCTGCCGCATCTATTCCGGCACGCTCACCAGCGGCACCGGCGTCATCAATTCCACCAAGGACCGCAAAGAGCGTATCGGCCGCATGCTGTTGATGCATGCGAACAACCGCGAGGACATCAAGGAAGCCTATGCCGGCGATATCGTCGCGCTGGCGGGCCTGAAGGAAGTGCGCACCGGCGACACACTGTGCGATCCGCAGAAGTCGGTGATCCTGGAGAAGATGGAGTTCCCTGATCCGGTCATCGAGATCGCGATCGAGCCGAAGTCGAAGGCCGACCAGGAGAAGCTCGGCGTCGCCCTCGGCGAAACTCGCGGCCGAGGATCCCTCGTTCCGCGTGTCGACCGATCAGGAGAGCGGTCAGACGATCCTGAAAGGCATGGGCGAGCTTCACCTCGACATCAAAGTCGACATTCTCAAGCGCACCTACAAAGTCGACGCCAATATCGGTGCGCCGCAGGTGGCGTTCCGCGAGAAGATCACGCATCGTGTCGACGCACGGCTACACGCACAAGAAGCAGACCGGCGGCTCCGGTCAGTTCGCGCAGATCAAGATCATCGCCGAGCCGACGCTACCCGGCACACCGTTCGAGTTCGAAAACGAAATCGTCGGCGGCGCGGTGCCGAAGGAATTCATTCCCGGCGTCGAGAAGGGTCTGGAGTCGGTTCTCGGTTCCGGCGTGGTGGCGGGGTTCCCGGTCGTAGACCTCAAGGTCACGCTGATCGACGGCAAGTACCATGACGTCGACTCTTCCGCGCTGGCCTTCGAAATCTGCGCGCGCCAGTGCCTCAAGGAGGCGCTGCAAATGGCGAAGCCGGTTCTGCTCGAGCCAATCATGAAGGTCGAAGTCGTGACGCCGGAGGATTACACCGGTTCGGTCATTGGCGATCTCAATTCGCGGCGTGGGCAGATTCAGGGTCAGGACATGCGCGGCAACGCCAACGTCATCAACGCGATGGTGCCGCTGATGAACATGTTCGGCTACGTCAACAATCTGCGCTCCATGTCTCAAGGCCGCGCCACATTCACGATGCAATTCGATCACTACTCGGAGCTGCCGGCGAACGTGTCAGCCGAAGTACAGAAGAAATTCGCGTGATCGGGCACGAGGATAACAGAAGGATCTGAACGGAGAGTTCCATGGCCAAAGAAAAATTCCAGCGCACCAAGCCCCATTGCAATATCGGGACGATCGGTCACGTCGACCACGGCAAGACGACGCTGACAGCGGCGATCACCAAGGTGCTGGCCGAGAAGGGCGGCGCCACGTTCACTGCCTACGACCAGATCGACAAGGCGCCGGAAGAAAAGGCACGCGGCATCACCATTTCGACCGCGCACGTCGAATATCAGACCGACAAGCGCCACTATGCGCACGTCGACTGTCCGGGCCACGCCGACTACGTGAAGAACATGATCACCGGCGCAGCCCAGATGGATGGCGCGATCCTGGTGGTCTCCGCGGCCGACGGCCCGATGCCGCAGACCCGCGAGCACATCCTGCTCGCTCGTCAGGTCGGCGTGCCGGCGCTCGTCGTGTACATGAACAAGGTCGACATGGTCGACGATCCGGAACTGCTCGAGCTGGTCGAGCTCGAAGTGCGTGAGCTGCTGTCGAAGTACAATTTCCCAGGCGACAAGATCCCCATCATCAAGGGCTCGGCGCTCAAGGCGCTCGAAGGCAGCGATGAGAAGCTCGGCAAAGAAACGATCATGGAGCTGATGAAGGCGGTGGATGAGTACATTCCGCAGCCCGAGCGTCCGAAAGACCAGCCGTTCCTGATGCCGGTAGAAGACGTGTTCTCCATTTCCGGCCGCGGCACCGTCTGCACCGGCCGGATCGAGCGCGGCATCATCAAGGTCGGCGAGGAAGTCGAGATCGTCGGCATCAAGCCGACGACCAAGACGGTCGTCACCGGCGTCGAGATGTTCCGCAAGCTGCTGGATCAGGGCGAGGCGGGCGACAACGTCGGCTGCCTGCTGCGCGGCACCAAGCGCGAAGAAGTCGAGCGCGGCCAGGTGCTCTGCAAGCCCGGCTCGGTCAAGCCGCACACGAAGTTCAAGGCGGAAGCCTACATCCTCACAAAGGAAGAGGGCGGCCGTCACACTCCGTTCTTCACCAACTATCGTCCGCAGTTCTATTTCCGCACCACCGACGTGACGGGCGTGGTGCACCTGCCGCAAGGCACGGAAATGGTGATGCCGGGCGACAACGTGGCGATGGAAGTACACCTGATCGTGCCGATCGCCATGGAAGAAAAACTGCGCTTCGCCATTCGCGAAGGCGGCCGCACCGTCGGCGCCGGCGTCGTGGCGAGCATCATCGAGTAATGTGTCGAGGCGTGATGGCCGGGCAAAACCCGGCCATCCGCATTTACCTAGGTTAGCAATTCCGTGGTTGCCCGGCCGACGGGCGGGCACGACGGACGAGAGATAATGACAATGAACGGCCAGAATATCCGGATCCGGCTCAAGGCGTTCGATCACCGCATCCTCGATGCGTCGACGCGCGAGATCGTGAACACGGCCAAGCGCACCGGTGCGCAGGTCCGTGGACCGATCCCGCTGCCGACCAGAATCGAGAAATTCACGGTGAACCGCTCGCCGCATGTCGACAAGAAGAGCCGCGAACAGTTCGAGATGCGCACGCACAAGCGCCTCTTGGATATCGTCGATCCGACGCCGCAGACGGTGGACGCGCTGATGAAGCTCGACCTCGCTGCCGGCGTCGACGTCGAGATCAAGCTTTAAGGCCGGGGTGGGTTAGCAATGCGTTCGGGCGTAGTCGCACAGAAGGTCGGAATGACCCGGGTTTTCACCGACGCCGGCGAGCACGTGCCGGTGACGGTGCTGCGCCTTGCGCAGTGCCAGGTGGTCGCTCACCGCACCAAGGACAAGAATGGCTACGTCGCGCTGCAGCTCGGATCGGGCGCGCGCCGTTCCAACAACATGAGCAAGGCCGACCGCGGCTATTTCGGCAAGCAGAACGTCGAGCCCAAGCGCAAGCTCGCCGAATTCCGCGTGACCGAGGATCCGTTGATTCCGGTCGGCGCGGAAATCACCGCTGATCACTTCATTCCCGGCCAGTTCGTCGATGTTTGCGGCATCACCATCGGCAAGGGCTTTGCCGGCGGCATGAAGCGCTGGAATTTCGCCGGCCTGCGCGCCTCGCACGGCGTTTCGATTTCGCACCGCTCGATCGGCGGCACCGGCGGCCGTCAGGATCCGGGCAAGACGTTCAAGAACAAGAAGATGCCGGGTCACCTCGGCGTTGAGCGGGTCACGACGCTCAATCTCAAGGTCGTGCAGACCGACGTCGAGCGCGGTCTCACTCCTGGTCGAAGGCGCGGTGCCTGGCGCCAAGAGCGGTTGGGTGACCGTGCGCGATGCGGTGAAGAAAAACTGCCCAAGGAAGCCCCGAAGCCCGGCAAGTTCCGCGTGAACGAGGCGGCTGAAGCAGAAAGCGGAGTCCGCGCCAAAGTCTGAAACCAAGCCCGCGGTGCGAGCAGGCGGCGCAGAGCCGCTGGCGCCGCCGACCAGGCGGCAACCGCTGCGGCGCAGGCCGCCAAGGCCGCCGATAAGGCTGCGGAGGCTGCCGACAAGGCCGCTGCCGTCGCGAAGAAGGAGGGCGAGTGATGGAGCTCAAGATCGTCGCTCTCGATGGAAAGGATGCCGGCAAGGCCACGCTGCCGGATGCGATCTTCGGCCTCGAGCCGCGCGCCGACATCATTCAGCGTTGCGTCAACTGGCAGCTCGCCAAGCGTCAGCGCGGGACACACAAGACCAAGGGCCGCAGCGAAATCTGGCGGACCGGCAAGAAGATGTATGCGCAGAAGGGCACCGGCGGCGCGCGTCACGGCTCGGCCCGCGTGCCTCAGTTCCGCGGCGGCGGCCGCGCGTTCGGCCCCGCTGGTGCGCAGTCACGCGATCGATCTGCCGAAGAAAGTGCGCGCGCTCGCGCTCAAGCATGCCCTGTCGTCGAAGGCCAAGGACGGCGGCATCATCGTGCTCGAGAAGGCGACCGTGAAAGATGCCAAGACGAAAGCGCTGGCAAAGCAATTCGGCAAGCTCGGGCTCGAGAACGCGCTGATCATCGACGGTGCCGAGATCGAAGCCAATTTCCGCGCCGCTGCGCGCAACATTCCGAATATCGACGTGCTGCCGGTTCAGGGCATCAACGTCTACGACATCTTGCGGCGCAAGACTTTGGTGCTGACCAAGGCTGCGCTCGATGCGCTGGAGGCGCGATTCAAATGAGCACCAGCGATCCGCGCCACTACGACGTCATCATCGCCCCGGTGATCACCGAAAAGGCGACCATGGCATCCGAGCACAACAAGGTCATGTTCAAGGTGGCAAAGCACGCCACCAAGCCGCAGATCAAGGAAGCGGTGGAGAAGCTGTTCGACGTCAAGGTCAAAAGCGTCAACACGCTCACGCGGCCGGGCAAGTGAAAGTGTTCCGCAACAGGATCGGGCAACAGTCCGACGTGAAGCGCGCGATCGTGACGCTCGAAGAAGGTCACCGGATCGACGTGACCACGGGATTGTAAGGAGAGCGTTGCGATGGCGTTGAAAACATACAATCCGGTGACGCCGGGCCAGCGCCAGCTGGTGATCGTCGACCGCTCGACCCTGCACAAGGGGCCGCCGGTCAAGTCGCTGACCGAGGGACAGAACTCGACGGGCGGCCGCAACAATCACGGGCGCATCACCTCGCGTTTCCGCGGCGGTGGCCACAAGCAGGCCTATCGGCGGATCGATTTCCGCCGCACGAAGTTCGATGTGCCGGCGACCGTCGAGCGGCTGGAATACGATCCGAACCGCACGGCGCTTCATCGCGCTGATCAAGTATCAGGACGGCGAGCTCGCCTACATTCTGGCGCCGCAGCGCCTTGCGCCGGGCGATACCGTGATCGCCTCAGAGCATGCCGACGTGAAGCCGGGCAATGCGATGCCGATCGCGAATATTCCGGTCGGCACCATCGTCCACAATGTCGAGATCAAGATCGGCAAGGGCGGGCAGATCGCGCGCTCGGCCGGCAGCTACGTGCAGATCGTCGGCCGCGACCAGGATTACGTGATCCTGCGTCTGAGCACGACCGAGCAGCGCCTCGTGCATGGCCGCTGCATGGCGACGGTCGGCGCGGTGTCCAATCCGGACAACATGAACACCACGATCGGCAAGGCCGGACGCCAGCGCTGGAAGGGCGCATGCCGCACAACCGCGGCATCACCATGAATCCGGTCGATCACCCGCATGGCGGCCGCACCAAGGGCGGCAAGCACTGGATCGACGCCGTGGGGCTTCCCGACCAAAGGCAAGAAGACCCGCAAGAACAAGCGCACCGAGCGCTTCATCGTTGCGAGCCGGCACGATCGCAAGAAGAAGCAGCAGTAGGGACACGAAGCTATGACGCGTTCAGTTTGGAAAGGTCCTTTTGTCGACGGCTATCTGCTGCGCAAGGCAGAGGCCGCTCGCGTCATCGGGCCGCCACGAGATGATCAGGATTTGGAGCCGGCGCTCGACCATTCTGCCGCAGTTCGTCGGGCTGAATTTCGGTGTCTATAACGGGCAGAAGCACATTCCGGTGCTGGTGAACGAAGAAATGGTCGGTCACAAGTTCGGCGAGTTCGCGCCGACCCGGATGTTCTACGGCCATTCGTCCGACCGCAAAGCCAAGCGCACAGGCGCGCCTGCCGCGCCGGTGCGCCGCTCCGGCGGCACCCGCGCTGCCGCGCCAGCGAGCTAAGGGATAAAGAGTAACGTCATGGGCAAGCGCCAACGCGAGCGAGACCTCGAGCGAGAACGAGGCGAAGGCTGTGAGCAAGATGCTGCGGATCTCTCCGCAGAAGCTCAACCTCGTCGCGCAGATGATCCGCGGCAAGAAGGTCGCGAGCGCGCTCGCCGATCTTGAGTTTTCGCGCAAGCGCATCGCCAAGGATGTGCGCAAGTGCCTGGAATCGGCGATCGCCAACGCCGAGAACAATCACGACCTCGACGTCGACGACCTCGTCGTCGCCGAGGCTCATGTCGGCAAGGCGCTGGTCATCAAGCGCTTCACCCCGCGCGGCCGTGGCCGTGTCGGACGAATTCTCAAGCCGTTTTCTCACCTGACCATCGTTGTGCGTCAGGTCGAGGCGCAGGCGGAAGCCTGAGGAGTAGACGATGGGTCAGAAAGTCAATCCGATCGGGCTGCGCCTCGGTATCAACCGCACCTGGGATTCGCGCTGGTTCGCGGGCAAGGCCGAGTACGGCTCCCTGCTGCACGAAGACATCAAGATCCGCAAAGAGCTGATGAAGCAGCTCAAGCAGGCGGCTGTTTCGCATATCGTGATCGAGCGGCCGCACAAGAAGTGCCGTGTGACCATCCACTCGGCGCGTCCGGGCGTGGTGATCGGCAAGAAGGGCGCCGACATCGAGAAGCTGCGCAAGTCGGTTGCCAAGCTCACCGACAGCGACGTCGTCATCAACATCGTCGAAATCCGCAAGCCTGAGCTCGACGCCCAGCTCGTCGCCGAATCGATCGCCCAGCAGCTCGAGCGCCGCGTCGCGTTCCGCCGCGCGATGAAGCGCGCCGTGCAGTCGGCGATGCGTCTTGGCGCCGAAGGCATCCGCATCAACTGCTCGGGTCGCCTGGGCGGCGCCGAAATCGCGCGCATGGAATGGTACCGCGAAGGCCGCGTGCCGCTGCATACGCTGCGCGCCGACGTCGACTACGGCGTCGCTACTGCATTCACCACCTACGGCACCTGCGGCGTGAAAGTCTGGATCTTCAAGGGCGAGATCCTCGAGCACGATCCGATGGCGCAGGACAAGAAGCTCGCCGAAGGCGAGACCGGCCGGCCGCGCCGCGAAACGGCGGCCTGAGAGGACAAACAGAGTTTTAAGTCATGCTGCAACCGATCCGCACGAAGTTCCGCAAGGCGTTCAAGGGCCGCATTCACGGTGTCGCCACGAGCGGCACCACGCTTGCCTTTGGCCAATACGGCCTCAAGGCGCTCGAGCCTGAGCGCGTCACCGCGCGCCAGATCGAGGCCGCGCGCCGTGCGCTCACCCGCTTCATGAAGCGGTCCGGCCGCGTATGGATCCGCGTGTTTCCCGACGTGCCGGTTTCGAAAAAGCCGATCGAAGTGCGCATGGGCAAAGGCAAAGGTACGCCCGAGCTTTGGGTCGTGCGCGTAAAGCCCGGCCGCATCCTGTTCGAGGTCGACGGCATTCCTGTCGACAGTCGCCAAGGAAGCGCTGGGGCTTGCCGCGGCCAAGCTGCCGGTCAAGACCCGTTTCATCGAACGTATCGCCGAGTGACGCCATGAAAGCCGCCGACGTAAGAGCGATGACGCTCGATCAACTCGATGACGAAGTGCTCAAGCTGAAGAAGGAGCAGTTCAATCTGCGCTTCCAGCGCGCCACCGGTCAGCTCGAGAATACGTCGCGCGTGCGCATGATCCGGCGCGACATCGCGCGCATGAAGACGATTGCGGCGCAGAAACGCGCCGGTGATGCCTGAGCCGGCTCCGAAGGCCGAGGCCGCGCCGGCACCAGCGAAAAAGACCAGGACTGCCAAACCGAAGGCCGCCGCGAAGCCGAAGTCGCGCGCCAAGACGAAATCGAAGCGAATAAGAGGTTCGAGATGCCGAAGCGTACGCTGCATGGCGTTGTCGTGAGCGACAAGCAGGACAAGACCGTGGTCGTGCGCGTCGAGCGTCGCTTCACGCACCCGACGATGAAGAAGACCATCCGTCGCTCGAAGAAGTACCACGCCCATGACGAGGCCAACACCTATGCGGTCGGCGACATGGTGTGGATCGAAGAGCGGCGGCCGATTTCAAGCTCAAGCGCTGGGAAGTCGTCCGCGGCGAGAAGAAGCAGAAAGTTCAATGAACGTTAGCGACCAAACAGTGAGAGCCGCATCATGATCCAGATGCAAACCAACCTCGACGTGGCGGACAATTCCGGCGCGCGTCGCGTCATGTGCATCAAAGTGCTGGGCGGCTCCAAGCGCAAATACGCCACCATCGGCGACGTCATCGTCGTTTCGGTGAAGGAGGCGATTCCGCGCGGCCGCGTCAAGAAGGGCGACGTGATGAAGGCCGTCGTGGTGCGCATCTCCAAGGACATCAAGCGTCCCGGACGGCTCGGTCATCCGCTTCGATCGCAATGCGGCGGTGCTTGATCACGCCGCAGATGGAGCCGGTCGGAACCCGCATCTTCGGCCCGGTGCCGCGCGAGCTGCGCGCCAAGAATCACATGAAGATCATCTCGCTCGCCCCGGAGGTGCTGTGATGGCCGCCAAGATCCGCAAGGGCGACAAGGTCGTGGTTCTCACGGGCCGTGACAAAGGCCGCACGGGCGAGGTGATCGAGGTGCGCCCCGATCAGGATCGTGCGCTCGTGCGCGGCATCAACATGGTCAAGCGCCACCAGCGCCAGACTGCGCAACAGGAGGGCGGGATCGTCTCGAAAGAGAGCACCGTCCACCTGTCCAATCTGGCGGTCGCCGATCCCAAGGATGGCAAGCCGACCCGTGTCGGCTTCAAGTTCGTCGGCGAAGGCGATGCGCGCAAGAAAGTGCGCGTTGCCAAGCGTTCCGGAGTCGAGATCGATGGCTGATACCCAGCAGCAGAAGGCAACGAGCCCAAGAAGCGCAGAAACCGCAGGGTGCCCCGAAGGGCGCCAAGGATGGCGGCGCCCCAAGCGCAAAAGAGGGCGACGCGCCGAAGGTGAAGAAGCCGCGCGAGCGCTCCGACTATGTCGCGCGGCTGAAGACGCATTTCGAGCAGGACGATACGCGGCGAGCTGGCGAAGAAGTTCGGCTACTACGAACGGCATGCAGGTGCCCAAGATCACCAAGGTCGTGCTCAACATGGGCATCGGCGAGGGCGTCGCCGACCGCAAGAAGGCGGACAACGCCGCCGGTCGACCTGTCGCTGATCGCCGGCCAGAAAGCCGTGATCACCAAGTCGCGCAAGTCGATCGCGACCTACAAGCTGCGCGACGGACAGGCCATCGGTTGCAAGGTCACGCTGCGCAAGGCGCGCATGTACGACTTCATCGATCGGCTGGTGAATATCGCGCTGCCGCGCGTCCGCGACTTCCGCGGCCTCAATCCGAAAAGCTTCGACGGCCGTGGCAACTACAGCCTCGGCATCAAGGAATACACCGTGTTTCCGGAGATCGACTTCGACAAGGTCACCGATACCTGGGGCCTCGACATCACCGTTTGCACCAGCGCGCGCAACGACGACGAAGCGCGCGCGCTGCTGACTGCGTTCAACTTCCCGTTCCGGCAGTGAGGGCCAGTGCCTCATACGCGGAACCGCAAGGAGCGAAAGTATGGCTAAGAAGAGTTCGATCGAGAAGAACAACAGGCGGCGCAAGATGGCGAAGAAATTCGCCAACCGGCGCGCGAAGCTCAAGGCGATCGCGCACGACAAGAAGCTGCCGATGGAGGAGCGTTTTGCCGCGACTCTGAAGCTGGCTGAATTGCCGCGCAATTCGTCGAAGACGCGCATCCGCAATCGCTGCGAGCTCGAGCGGCCGCCCGCGCGCGTACTACCGCGAAGCATCGCTTGAGCCGTATCGCGTTGCGCGAGCTTGGCTCCAAGGGCCTGATCCCCGGCCTTGTGAAGTCGAGCTGGTGAGGAGGGCGCGATGGCAGTGAATGATCCGATCGGCGATATGATCGCGCGCATCCGCAACGCTCAGATGCGCAGCAAGTCGAAGGTTTCGATGCCGGGCTCCAAGCAGCGCGAACGCGTGCTTGAGGTGCTCAAGACCGAAGGCTTTATCCGCGGCTACGCCAGCGTGGCGCATGCCAGGCGGCCGGTCCGAGCTTGAGATCGAGCTGCAAATATTTCGACGGTGAGCCGGTGATCCGCGAAATCGAGCGCATCTCGAAGCCCGGCCGGCGTGTCTATGTGGCGGTGCGCAATCTGCCGCGCATCAACAATGGCCTCGGTGTGCGCCATTCTGTCGACGCCGAAGGGCGTCATGGCCGACCACGACGCGCGCGAGGCGAATGTGGGCGGCGAAATCATCTGCACGGTGTTCTGATGTCACGCATCGGCAAAAAAGCGGTCGCGGTCCCGACTGGCGTTACCGCCAACGTCGAGGGCCAGACCGTCAAGGTCAAGGGCCGAAGGGCGCCTTGCAGGTCGTTGCTGCACGACGACGTCTCGGTCGCCATGGACAAGGGCGCGATCAAGCTCGAGCCGCGCGGCGGACGCAAGCGCGCGCGTTCGATGTGGGGCACCTCGCGCGACTCTGGTCGCCAACGTGATGTCCGGCGTGACCAAAGGCTTCGAAGAGAAGCTGGAGATCACCGGCGTCGGCTTATCGCGCCGCGGTGCAGGGCAAGACCCTGCAGCTGCAGCTCGGCTTTTCCCACGACGTGAACTTTCCGATCCCGGAAGGCATCGCGATCGCGACGCCGAAGCCGACCGAGATCGTCGTCAGCGGTGTCGACAAGCAGAAAGTCGGCCATGTCGCCGCCGAGATCCGCGGCTATCGCCCGCCCGAGCCCTACAAGGGCAAGGGCGTGAAGTACGCAAACGAATACATCTTCCGCAAGGAAGGCAAGAAGAAGTAGAGGACGCGCCATGTCGAGATTAACTGACCGGACCGCACGGCGGACCGCGACGGTGCGACGCAAGATAAAGCTGCGGCGGCGCGCGGACGCACGCGGCTGTCGGTGTTCCGCTCGTCAAAGCACATCTACGCGCAACTCATCGACGATATGAAGGGCACGACATTGGTTGCGGCCTCCTCGGTCGAGAAGCCGATGCGCGAAGGCGCCAAGACCGGCGCCAACATCGCGGCGGCCAAGGCGGTCGGCAAGCTGATTGCCGAGCGAGCCAAGGAAAAAGGCATCAAGGACGTCGTGTTCGACCGCGGCGGCTATCTCTATCACGGACGCATCAAGGCGCTGGCCGATGCTGCGCGTGAAGGCGGACTCAACTTCTAACGGATTGGTCAAACATGGCACATGAACCTCGACGAGATCGTGAGCGCGGCGGCCGCGACCGTGAAGAGCGCGACAGCGAGTTCACCGACAAGCTGGTGCACATCAACCGCGTCGGCCAAGGTGGTCAAGGGCGGCCGCCGTTTCGGCTTTCGCCGCGCTGGTCGTCGTGGGCGACCAGAAGGGCGCGGGTCGGCTTCGGCCACGGCAAGGCGCGCGAGGTGCCGGAAGCGATCCGCAAGGCGACCGATGCCGCAAAGCGCGGCCTGACGCGCGTTCCGCTGCGCGAAGGCCGCACGCTGCATCATGACGTGCTCGGCCGTCACGGCGCGGGCAAGGTGTTCCTGCGCGCGGCGCCTCCCGGCACCGGCATCATCGCCGGCGGCCCGATGCGCGCGGTGTTCGAGACGCTCGGCATGCAGGACGTGGTGGCGAAATCGCTCGGCTCGTCCAATCCGTACAACGTGGTGCGCGCGACCTTCGATGCGCTCAAGCACCAGGACTCGCCGCGCTCGGTTGCGGCCCGCCGTAACATCAAGGTCTCCACGTTGCAGTCGCGCCGACGCGACGGCGACGCGGAAGCGGCGGCGGATTGAGGAATCTGACGCATGGCTCAGGCGCAAAGACCATCAAGGTTGAGCAGGTGGGCAGCCCGCAGCGGCGCCACTCACGATCAGCGCGCGACGTTGATCGGGCTCGGCCTCAACAAGATCGGCCGCACGCGCGATCTGCCGGACACGCCGGCGACGCGCGGCATGATCCGCAAGGTGCAGCACCTGGTGCGCGTGGTCGGCGACGCGAAGTAAAAGGATGTTACGATGAAACTCAACCAGATCGCCGACAAGCCGGGTGCGCGCAAGAAGCGCATGCGCATCGGCCGCGGCATCGGCTCGGGCATGGGCAAGACCGGCGGCCGCGGCGGCAAGGGCCAGACCGCGCGCACCGGCGTGCGCATCAAGGGCTTCGAAGGCGGCCAGATGCCGCTGCATCGCCGCTTGCCGAAGCGCGGCTTCCGCAACACGTCGTTCGCGGTCAGGCTCAACGAGATCAACGTCGGCAAGATGCAGACGGCGATCGACGCCGGCCTGATCGATGCCAAGGCGCCCGTCGACGCCGCGGCCATGGTCAAGGCGGGGCTGATGCGCCGCGAGAAGGGCGGCGTGAAGCTCCTCGGCGACGGCGAGCTCAAGAGCAAGGTCGAATTTTCGGTCTGGCGCGCCTCGAAGTCTGCCGTTGCCGCAGTGGAGAAGGCTGGCGGCACGGTGAAGATTCTCGCGCCGGCAAAGAAGCAAGACGAGATGCCGAAGGGCAAGAACAAGCGCAAGGCGCTGCGAAGCGGCCAAGGGTGGCGACAAGCCGAAAGGCGGCAAGCCCAAGGCCGGAAGCGGAAGGCGGACAGAAGCAGCGGAGCCGGTAATAGCCGGCTGCCGATCAGGCGCGATTCTCGGTCGGCCGTGTGCCAGGTCCTGGCATAGTTTGGACGATCGCCACTATCTGGAGGCGCTGCTGCAGGACGAGTGCATCGGTATCAGGGGCATGGGGGCGGAAGGGTCGAGCGGCATGGTTTCGGCAGCGGAACAACTGGCGGCCAATCTCAATTTCTCGGCGCTCGCCAAGGCCGAAGAACTCAAGAAGCGCATCTGGTTCACGGTCGGCGCGCTGCTGGTCTATCGCCTCGGCACCTATATTCCGCTGCCCGGCATCGATCCCAACGCCTGGGCGCAGATCTTCAACACGCAGGCCGGCGGCATCCTCGGCATGTTCAACATGTTCTCCGGTGGCGGCATCCACCGGATGGCGATCTTTGCGCTCAACATCATGCCGTACATCTCGGCCTCGATCATCATTCAGCTGATGACGACGGTTTCGCCGACGCTCGAAGCGCTCAAGAAGGAAGGCGAGCAGGGCCGCAAGATCATGAATCAGTACACGCGGTACCTCACCGTGGTGCTGGCGGCGTTTCAGGCCTACGGCATCGGCGTCGGTCTGCAGGGCACCGGCAGCGTCGTCATCCAATCCGGGCATCTTCTTCCTGCATCTCGACCACGATCACGCTCACCGGCGGCACCATGTTCCTGATGTGGCTGGGCGAGCAGATCACCGCGCGCGGCATCGGCAACGGCATTTCGCTGATCATCTTGTCCGGCATCGTGGCCGAGTTGCCGTCGGCGATCGCCGGCACTGCTCGAACTCGGCCGCCAGGGCGCGCTGTCGACCGGGCTGATTCTCGTCGTCATCGTGATGGCGGTCGCCGTCATCGCCTTCATCGTGTTCATGGAGCGGCGCAGCGCCGCCTGCTGATCCAGTATCCCAAGCGCCAGGTCGGCAACCGCATGTTCGAGGGTCAGTCCTCGCACCTGCCGCTCAAGCTCAACACCTCGGGCGTGATCCCGCCGATCTTCGCGTCGTCGCTGCTTGCTGCTGCCGACCACGGTTGCCAACTTCAACGCAGGCCAGGGCCCAACTGGCTGACCGACAGTGACGACGCTGCTCGGTCACGGCCGGCCGCTGTTCCTCATTCTCTACATCGCGCTGATCGTGTTCTTCGCGTTCTTCTACACCGCGGTCGTGTTCAACCCGACCGAGACGGCGGATAACCTGAAGAAGCACGGCGGCTTCATTCCCGGCATCCGCCCGGGCGAGCGCACCGCCGAGTACATCGACTATGTGCTCTCGCGCATCACCGTGGTCGGCGCGCTCTATCTCGCCATCGTCTGTCTCATTCCGGAAATCCTGATTTCGTACGCGGCGGTGCCGTTCTACTTCGGCGGCACGTCGCTGCTGATCGTGGTCAGCGTCACCATGGATACGGTGGCGCAGATCCAGGGCTACTCTGCTGGCGCACCAATATGAAGGACTGATCAAGCGCTCGAAGCTGCGAGGTCGGACGCGATGAGAGTTGATCCTGCTCGGCCCGCCGGGGGCGGGAAGGGCACGCAAGCGCAGCGCCTGATAGCCAAACACGGAATTGTTCAGCTTTCGACCGGCGACATGCTGCGTGCCGCGGTCGCGGCCGGTACGCCGGTTGGGCTGCGCGCAAAGAGCATCATGGAACGCGGCGAACTGGTGCCGGATGATGTCGTCGTGGCGATCATCGCTGACCGCATCGATCAGCCCGATGCCAAGCGCGGCTTCGTGCTTGACGGTTTCCCGCGCACGGTGCCGCAGGCCGAGGCGCTCGACCGTCTGCTGGCCGAGCGCGGCCTCGAGCTCGATGCGGTGATCGAGCTGAAGGTCGATGAGGGCATTCTCCTTCAGCGCATCGAGAAGCGCGTGGCCGAAATGACCGCTCGCGGCGAGAAGGTCGCGCGCGGATGACAATCCGGAGTGCTCAAGGGACGGCTCTGCGGCCTATCACGGCGCCAGACGGCACCGCTTGTCGACTATTACGCCGGCAAAGGCATGCTCAAGAGCGTGGATGGCATGGCGCGCGATCGACGACGTCACGGCGGCCATCGAGCCGATCTTGGCCCGCCGGGTCAGCCCAGCGCAGGCGGCTAAACCGCGTCCGCCGGAAGGCCAAGACCGCGCAAAGCAGCCAAGCGCGCCGGCCGCAAGGGCAAGTGCCAGCGCAACGGCGGCCAAGCGGCTCGGCCGAACGCGACAAAGCGAAACAAGGCCGGAAAGGCCAAAAACCGTACCCGGCGGAGGTTGACGAGGGCGTGATGAATCCCTTAATAAGCTGCACATTCAGGAGTTTGACGCGATGCCGGGCCCCGAGAAGGCGGGGACGGGCGTCGTGTTACGCTTTGCGCTATCCCCTTCCAGGGACAGAAGAATTCGGCGCGTTCCGCGCCGTCGGTCGATATAGGAGAAGTTAAGTGGCTCGTATCGCGGGCGTCAATCTGCCGACCAACAAGCGCGTCGTGATCGCGCTGCAGTACATCCATGGCGTCGGGCCGAAGATCGCCCAGGATATCATGGGCAAGGTTAATCTGCCGGCCGGAGCGCCGGGTGTCGCAGCTCACCGACGCCGAGGTGCTGCCAGATCCGCGAAATCATCGACCGCGACTACATGGTCGAGGGCGATCTGCGGCGCGAAGTTCAGCTGAACATCAAGCGGCTGATGGATCTCGGCTGCTACCGCGGCCTGCGTCACCGCAAGGGCCTGCCGGTTCGCGGCCAGCGCACCCACACGAATGCGCGCACCCGCAAGGGCCCGGCCAAGACCGATCGCCGGCAAGAAGAAGACCACGGGACCGACTTGATAACAGGATGAGCCCGCGCGCTGGTAATGGCGCGCGGGCGCGAAAGGATTGAGAATGGGTAAGGAAGCCACCCGCGTCCGCCGGCGCGAACGAAAGAACATCGCGTCGGGCGTCGCGCATGTCGCCGCCTCGTTCAACAATACCATGATCACCATCACCGATGCGCAGGGCAACACGATCGCCTGGTCGTCGGCCGGGACCATGGGTTTCAAGGGCTCGCGCAAGTCGACGCCCTATGCCGCGCAGGTCGCCGCCGAAGATGCCGCCAAGAAGGCGCAAGAGCACGGCATGCGCACTCTCGAAGTCGAGGTGTCGGGGCCCGGCTCGGGACGCGAGTCGGCGCTGCGCTCGCTGCAGTCGGCCGGGCTTCACGATTACTTCGATCCGTGACGTGACGACGATTCCGCATAACGGCTGCCGGCCGCGCAAGCGTCGGCGCGTGTAATTGTTTCTTCGCGCGGGCCATTGCGTCCCGCGCGCGTGCTACCGCCGAGATTTTCCCCACGCGGCGGGTGGGGTGCGCTAGGCGCGAGAAGCCGCGCCGCTGAAAAGGTGAAGACGTGATCCAGAAGAATTGGCAGGAACTGATCAGGCCGAACAAGCTCCAGGTCGCCGCCGGCGGCGACGCCGCGCGGGTCGCCACGGTGGTCGCCGAGCCGCTCGAACGCGGCTTCGGCGTCACGCTCGGCAATGCGCTGCGGCGCATTCTGCTGTCCTCGCTGCAGGGCTCGGCGGTGCAGTCGGTGCACATCGACGGCGTGCTGCACGAGTTCTCCTCGATCGCCGGCGTGCGCGAGGACGTCACCGACATGGTGCTCAACATCAAGGACATCGCCATCAAGATGCAGGGCGAGGGTCCCAAGCGGATGGTCGTGAAGAAGCAGGGCCCGGCACGGTCACCGCCGGCGACATTCAGACCGTCGGCGACGTGGTCGTGCTCAATCCGGACCTCGTGCTCTGCACGCTCGACGAGGGCGCCGAGATCCGCATGGAGTTCACGGTCAACACCGGCAAAGGGCTATGTGCCGGCCGAGCGCAACCGTCCCGAGGACGCGCCGATCGGCCTGATCCCGGTCGACAGCCTCTACTCGCCGGTGCGCAAGGTCTCCTACAAGGTCGAGAACACCCGCGAGGGCCAGATCCTCGACTACGACAAGCTGACCATGACGATCGAGACCAACGGCGCGGTGTCGCCCGAAGACTCGCTCGCCTATGCGGCGCGCATCCTGCAGGACCAGCTCAACGTGTTCGTGAACTTCGAGGAGCCGCGCAAGGAAGTCGCCGCCGAGGCGATTCCCGACCTGGCCTTCAATCCGGCCTTCCTCAAGAAGGTCGACGAGCTCGAGCTGTCGGTGCGCTCGGCCAACTGCCTCAAGAACGACAACATCGTCTACATCGGCGACCTCGTGCAGAAGACCGAAGCCGAGATGCTGCGCACGCCGAACTTCGGCCGCAAGTCGCTCAACGAGATCAAGGAAGTGCTGGCACAGATGGGCCTGCATCTCGGCATGGAAGTGCCGGGCTGGCCGCCCGGAAAACATCGAAGAGCTCGCCAAGCGCTTCGAGGATCACTACTGAGCCGCTGCGCGGCCTGCACTGGAATGAAGGGATAGTACGCGATGCGTCACGGCAAGGTTCACCGCAAGCTCAACCGCACGGCCGAGCATCGCACGGCCATGTTCGCCAACATGGCGGCGTCGCTGATCAAGCACGAGCAGATCGTCACCACGCTGCCGAAGGCGAAGGAGCTGCGGCCGATCGTCGAGAAGCTGGTGACGCTCGCCAAGAAGGGCGGCGCTGCATGCCCGCCGCCAGGCGATCGCGGAGATCCGCGATGTCGCCCAGGTCAAGAAGCTCTTCGACGTGATCGGCCCGCGCTACAAGGAGCGCGACGGCGGCTATACCCGCATCATGAAGGCCGGGCTTCCGCTACGGCGACAACGCGCGCGAAGGCGGTGATCGAATTCGTCGACCGTGACGTCGAGGCCAAGGGCAAGGATTCCGGGCCGGTGCAGGAGACAAAGGTCGAGGAAGCGGCGACGGCGGCAGCCTGAATCTATCTTGCTATACACTTTTCAAAAGGGCGGCCTTCGCGCCGCCCTTTTTGTTTGCCGTGACTGTGGTCCGGCAGCTATGATCGCCGCCAGAGCGATCGCTCAGCTGGCGTTCGGGGACAGTCATGACTGTTTCGTTCGGCAGTGTTGCATTGTCAGTCGGGCGCTGGCTGGTCGCGACGGCCAATGCGCAGTCCGATCTGGTCAAGCGCGGCGACTATCTGGTCAACGGCATTCTGACCTGCGGCAATTGCCACTCGCCGAAGGGCCCGCCAGCGGCCATCGCGGGCAAGGATTTCTCCGGGCGGCCTGTCCTGGGATGAGCCACCGTTCAAGGTGACCGCGCCCGAACATCACGCCGGACAAAGGAAACCGGCATCGGCAGCTGGACCGACGCGCAGATCAAGACACGTCATGCGCACCGGCATACGGCCGAACGGCGTGCACGTGCGCGATGATCATGCCGACCGGCTTCTATCACATCATGACCGACCGCGATCTCGATGCTGTCGTCGCGTATTTGCGCACCCTCAAACCGGTGCAGCAACAAGGTTGCGGATCCGATCTACAAGATGCCACAGGTCGAGCATGTGATTCCCGGGGGCGAGAAAGCCGTTCACCGAAGGCAATGATGAGCGACAAGGTCAAGAAGGGCTTTTATCTCGTTACCATCGCCCACTGCATGGAGTGCCACACGCCGATGGAGAAGGGCGCGCGACAGTGGGACGCAGCCTGGGCGCCGGCGGCTTTGAATTTCCCGGTCCATGGGGCGTCTCGGTGTCGCGCAACATCACGTCGAGCAAGACCAAGGGCATCGGCGCCTGGAGCGACGACGAGATCAAGCGCGCGATCACGGCCGGGTGTCAGCAAGGACGGCAGCAAGCTCAAGCCGCCGATGGGCTACCAATACTACGCGACGCTGACGCCGGACGACCTCGATGCCATCGTGGCCTATCTGCGCACGGTGCCGGCGGTCGAGTAGACTGACCGCTTTGAGCCTCCGGCGCACCTGAAAGGACAGCGCCGCGCGGCCTTCATTTAGGCCGCTTGAGAGGCCTATATCTCGATCATTCGCCGGGATTCGAACTCGATGTGCCATCAAGACCCTGACCGCCATCCTGATTGCCGCCACTGCGTCGACGGGTGCCGCCGCGGCGCCAGGAGCGGCGGCTTCCGACGCAATCAGAGCTGCGCCTGTCCTATGCGCCGGTCGTGCACCACGTGGCGCCGGCGGTGGTCAATGTCTATGCCGCCAAGGTGGTGCAAAACCGCAATCCGCTGCTGGACGACCCGATCTTCCGCCGGTTCTTCGGCGTGCCGGGCGGCGGAGGCAATCAGCTGCAGCGGTCTCTCGGCTCGGGCGTGATCATCGATGCCGGCCGGCCTGGTCGTGACCAACAATCACGTCATCGAGGGCGCCGATGAGGTCAAAGTGTCGCTCGCCGACAAACGCGAGTTCGAGGCAACGGCTTGTGCTCGAGGACCCGCGAACCGATCTTGCGGTGCTGCGCATCAAGGACGGGCGCGAGCAATTTCCGGTGCTCGAATTTGCGGATTCGGACGCGTTGCAAGTCGGTGATGTCGTGCTGGCGATCGGCAATCCGTTTGGCGTCGGACAGACAGTGACACACGGCATCGTGTCGGCGCTCGCGCGCACGCAGGTTGGCATTTCACGACTACCAGTTTCTTCATTCAGACCGACGCCGCCATCAACCCGGGCAATTCCGGCGGCGCGCTGGTCGATCTGACCGGCAAACTGATCGGCATCAACACCGCGATTTTCTCGCGATCGGGCGGCTCGCCAGGGCGTCGGCTTTGCGATCCCTGCCAACATGGTGCGGGTTGTCGTGGCTTCCGCCAAAACCGGCGGCAACGCGGTCGGTGCGGCCATGGCTCGGCGCGAAACTGCAGGCTGTCACGTCGGAGATCGCGGACAGCATGGGCCTCAAGCGTCCGGCCGGCGCGCTGGTCAGCCAACGTCGCCGCCAGACAGTCCGGCGGCCAGCGCCGGCCTCAAGCGCGGGCGACCTGATCGTGTCGGTGGATGGGCAGGACGTCGATGATCCCAATGCCTTCGACTACCGCTTCGGCACGAAGCCGATTGGCGGCAGCGCCCGTCTCGGAATCCTGCGTGGCAGGGCGCGAGCAGACGACGACGGTCGTCGCTGCGCAGCGCGCCTGAGACTCCGCGTGAGGAGATCGTGATCCGCTCGCGCTCGCCTTTTTCCGGCGTGAAGATCGCCAATCTGTCGCCCGCGCTCGCCGACGAACTGCAGCTGCAAAATGCTCGATCAGGGCGTGGCGATCGTCGACGTCGATACCGGCTCGTATGCCAGCAATCTTGGCTTCCAGCGCGGCGACGTCATTGAGGAAGTCAACGGCGAGCGCATCAGCAAAACGCGCGATCTTGAGCGCCTGAGCCGAGCACGCCCAACCGCAGCTGGCGTATCATTATCCTGCGCGGCGGGCAGAAGATTTCCGCGGTGTTCAGCGGATGACCTCGCGGGCCAAAGCGACCGGTGCGAGCCTGTTTGCCGCCGCGGGCCTTGACAAGGATGCGCCGCGTCCGCTCGCAGACAAGCTCAGGCCGCAAAAGCTCGACGAGGTTGTCGGCCAGGATCATCTGCTCGGGCCCGACGGCGCACTCACGCGCATGCTGGCAACGCGCTCGCTCGGTTCGCTGGTGTTCTGGGGCCCGCCCGGCACCGGCAAGACCACCGTCGCGCGGCTGCTGGCGCAGGCGACCGACCTGCATTTCGAAGCAGATCTCCGCGATCTTTACCGGTGTCGCCGACCTCAAAGAAGGTGTTCGAGGAGGCGCGGCAGCCGCGGAAATGGGACAGGGCACGCTGCTGTTCGTCGACGAGATTCACCGCTTCAATCGCGCCCAGCAGGACTCGTTTCTCGCCGGTGATGGAAGATGGCACGATCATTCTGGTCGGCGCTACCACCGAAAGCCCGTCCTTCGAACTCAACGCGCCGCTCTTGTCGCGCGCGCGCGTGCTTGTCTTCCATCTCTCGATGCGGGGGCGATCGAGAAGTTGCTTGAGCGGGCGGAAAGCATCGAGAAACAGGCGGCTTCCGCTCTGATGCCGAGGCGCGCGATGCGCTCAAGCGCATGGCCGATGGTGACGGTCGGGCCGCGCTGACGCTTGCGGAAGAAGTCTGGCGCGCCGCGCGCAAGGATGAGATTTTCGATTCAGCGCCAAGTTGCAGGAGATCGTACAGCGGCGCGCGCCGATCTACGACAAATCGCAGGACGGCCACTACAATCTGATCAGCGCGCTGCACAAGTCGGTGCGCGGCTCCGACCCCGATGCCGCGCTCTATTATCTCTGCCGCATGCTGGATGCTGGCGAGCCGCCGCTCTATATCGCGCGCCGTGTCGTGCGCATGGCGATCGAGGACATCGGGCTTGCCGATCCGCAGGCGCTTGGTGATCGCAAACGCCGCCAAGGATGCCTACGACTTCCTGGGTTCGCCGGAGGGCGAACTCGCGATCGCGCAGGCGGTGATCTATTGCGCGACGGCGCCAAAATCGAACGCCGGCTATGCCGCCTTCGGTGCTGCCATGCGCACCGGCGAAGGAGGCGGGTTCGCTTGCTGCCGCCGAAGCATATCCTCAATGCGCCGACCAGGTTGATGCAGCAGGAAGGTTACGGCCGGCGGCTACGCCTACGATCACGATGCCGAAGAGGCCTTCTCCGGCCAGAACTATTTTCCCGACGCGCTGGAGCGGCAGACAGTTTTACGATCCGCCCGAGCGCGGCTTCGAGCGCGAGATCAGAAAGCGCCTGGAATACTGGGCGAAGCTGAGGAAGGAGCGGGCGCGGGCATGAGCCGCGGACGCTCAGGCCCGCGTCAGCCGCGGCGGCGGCCGGCAATCAGCCGGACCGCGCGCGCGCGCCGTGGCAACCGGCAGCGCAGCATACTCAGGCGCGCGCCGAACACCGATCGGGCGGTGCGCCACACATTCGCGTCACCCCAAAGTGCGGGCGAGGCGCCTCGCAGGCGGTAAGTCAGACCGTTCGTCTGCGATCCCGGATTTACGAGATCGGACCAAGAATTCGCAGGTCGGCCAACACCGGCCTGCGGCTACGGCCCGCGGCCGCGCCTCGGATGAGGACCAGGGCAGCGCAGTTTTCGGCCAGGGTACAGACTGTCAGCGTCACACCGGATGAATCCGGCATGCGCGTCGATCGCTTTTTCGAGGCGCGATTTCCCGGCCTGTCGTTCAGCCACATCCAGCGCATCATCCGCAAAGGCGAGGTGCGGGTGAACGGCAAGCGCACCCAGCCGAAGGCCCGGCTCGAAGCCGGGCAGGCGGTGCGCATTCCGCCGCTGAAAGTCGAAGCGCCGGCGCCGCGCGACGATGCGCCGCACGCGCAGAAGGATCGCGCCTTCCTGAGATCGATCAGCCTGTCGAGGACGCTGATGTCACTGGTGCTCAACAAGCCGATGGGGCTTGCCGTGCAGGGCGGCTCCGGCACGACGCGTCACATCGACGGGATGCTCGGTGCCTTGCGCGGACCGACCCGATGGCCAGCGTCCGCGCCTTGTGCACCGGCTCGACAAGGATACGCGCTGGATGCCTGCTGCGTAGCGAAGACCCGATTTGCTGCGGCCGCGCTGGCGAAGACGTTCCGCTCGCGCTCGGCGCGCAAGATCTATTGGGCGCTGGTCGCCGGCGTGCCGAAGCCGCAGCAGGGGCGCGTTTCGACCTTTCTCGCCAAGCAGGAAGTCGAGAGAGGATCGTTCATGCGCATCGCCAAAGCACGGCGAGAAGGACGCCGTTCATGCTGTCACCTACTACGCCGTGGTGGAAACCGCAGCGCAGACAAGTGACATGGCTTTCGCTCAAACCGGTCACCGGCCGCACGCATCAATTGCGTGCGCATATGGCGCATGTCGGCAACCCTATCGTCGGCGATCCGAAATACTTCAACATCGAAAACTGGGAATTTCCGGGCGGCATTCAGAACAAGCTGCATCTGCTGGCCCGCGCGTATCGCGGTACCGCACCCGCGCGGCGGTATGATCGACGTTTCTGCGCCGCTGCCGCCGCACATGGAGCAGTCATGGAATTTGCTCGGCTTCGATGCCAAGCGCTATGACCCCGATCGACGGAAGCCCCGGAGGAGTAGCGGACCGTGCCGCGGGTTCCTATCTTGTATGGCAGCGGGTTCCTATCGGAGAGGAGCGATGCGCGCATCTCGGTCGTTGCGCTGTTTTCATGTCGGCGCATCTGCACGGCCGCGCCTGCACGTGCGCAAGCCGGCGACATCATGAGCGACAACTACAGCATCATGGTCCCGAAAAGGGATCCAAGCCGTCGAATTGCCGGAGCCCTGGCTTGCGCCGAAGTACAAGTCGCCGCGCGGCACAGTGAAACAGCGTGGTTCTTCCGAAGTCGAAGATCAGTGCCGCCGCCGAACGCTGCCGGTTCCGCCGCCGTCTGTTTGTCGTGCCCGCAGACCGGACGCGTCACTTGCCAGAATTTGCCGACAGTGTTCGGCTCCGGACGCTGGCGGTGCGGAGACCTTCCAGGACCGCGTCGGCGCGCTGCGCCCATCAGGCCGGGTGTCTACGGACAAGCCGCCGGAAACCGCCGGCAACTACATGCGGCAGCTGCGTCAATCAATGACGCCCTTCAACTGCTTGACGAAGTGGTCTGCCAGTTAGCGGCATTTCTTCAAGTTAAGGTGTCACTTTAGCTGTCTCGCCGGCGTCAGATCTCGTCCATCACCTGGGCATACGGCGATCAGCGCGAACAACGCTGTGCCGCCGATCGATATTGCCGATCAGCACGGGCGCCATGGAATTGGCTGACCATCTGCCACCACATCCAATCTCCGGCCAGCATCAGAAGGTAGGCTTCCATGCTGCCGGCGACGATATGGGTAAAGCCGCCGACGGCGATGAGCCACGTCATCGAGCGTGATAACGTGGAATTGCGCGCGCTCGGCGCCCGGCATCAGCCAGACCATGGCGGCCATCAAAAAGCCGGCGGCGACGGCGCGAAAGACCATCTCCCGACCAGCTGAAGGCGAGCAGATCGCGGCTGACCGTCACCATGCCGTCGTCAGAGCTGCGCCGGCAGTACCGGTGTGAACGTGCAAAAACAGCGCCGCGAACAACGTGCCGGCGAGATTGGCCGCAAGCACGATCGCCCACAGCCGCGCCATACGACCGATATTTTCCCAGGTGAATTCGGCCACGACCGGCAGCACGGCGGTGATCGTGCTCTCGGTGAACAATTGCTGGCGCGACAGCACAGCCATGATGAAGCCGATGCAGTAACCGAAGCTGGTCACGCAGCGGCTGCCAGCGGTGCATCGGGCAGATGTGTTCGCAGAATGGCCTGCGCCAACAGCGAGAAACTGATCGAAAGCCCGGCAGCGACTCCTGACCACCATAGTGAGGTGAAAGGGTCGCGCCATCTCTTCCTCGCCGAGACGGCGCACGACCTCGTAGATGACCGGCGTGCGCGGGTTCGCCAGTTCCTCGACATCCTTGACTTCTGCCGGCGCTGATGCCGCGCTTGCGGCCACCGCTGCGCGCAGGCTTCTGGTGATTTTTGCGGGCAAGGAGGCCTGAGCGCTCATGCGCGGAACAACGCATGCTCGCGGACCGGGTTCCACGGACAGCACGCATATTGACAGGCAACCAAAGGTTGCATATTGTTGCCATGGATGCGGTGTTCAAGGCGCTGGCCGACGCCAGCCGGACGGGAGTTGCTCGATCGGCTACGCGCCGACAACGGACAGACGCTTGGACAGACTGTGCGCTGCGCCTTGCGATGACGCGGCCAGGCGGTGAGCAAACATCTGGCCATCACTGGAGGAGGCCAATCCTAGTCGCGACCGTCAAACGCGGTCGCGAGAAGCTGCACTATCTCAATCCGGTGCCGATCCACGAGATCGCCGAGCGCTGGATCGGGAAGTTCGAACGCTCACGCCTGCAGGCGCTGAGCGACATGAAAAAGCATTGAGGCGGGAGATGAGCAAACCGAAATTTGTCTACGTCACGTTCATCCGCACAACGCTCGAACAGCTGTGGTCGGCGCTGACCAGTCCGGAGTTCACCAGAAAATATTGGTTCGGCGTGCATCCACGAGACCGATTGGAAGAGCCGGCTCGCCGTGGCAAATGTGTTTTCCCCGATGGCCGTGGTCTGCCGACAGCGGTGAAATCGTCGAGATCGATCGTCCCAAACGCCTCGTTCTCAAATGGCGCAATGAATTCAGGCCGGAGCTGAAATCGGAAGGTTATTCGCAGTGCACGATTGAACTCGAGCCGATCGGTGAGGCTGTGAAACCGACGCATCAACGACGAGATCGATCGCCCGGACTCGAAGCTTATCGAGGAGCCGTTTTACCGGCGGCTGGCCGCGCATCCTATCTCTCGAAGCCTCCAGATCGCTTCATCGAAACCGGGGAGGTCGTACTAAAGACGAAGACGTAGGAGGCTTCCGTGCTCCAAGCTCCCGCCGCAGTCGGGAGCACGGCGATACCCCGCAGGCCAGCTTGATTTGCGGGGCTTGTAATCTCGGAGAGCTGCTTCAGGGCTGGTGGCGCTGACAACCCGGCGCGCGTGGATGCACCGGAGCTTTGCGATCAGCCAGGCCAGCGCGATCTGTGCCGGCAAACCGCGTCGCGGCGTGCGGCGACCGTGTCGAGCGACGCTGGCGGCAGAATGCGCGTGCCGCGCGCGTCGGGATGGCGCTTGGGCTGTCCACCGCGCCCGGGTGTTTGCCGCGCCGTCACTCGGGCGAACGGTATTTACCGGTCAGAAAACCGGCCGCCAGCGGGCGACACTAATGATTGACTCGACCCCGAGCTTCCTCCTGTACCGGCAGACCGGGGCTCGAACTCGGCCTCGAATCTCTGCGATCGGGAGTTGTAGCAGGGGTTGCAAACTCGCAGCGGGGCAGGCCAAGTCTCTTGCTGGCCGCAAGGGAGGCCTTCAGGCGCGCCGGGGCTCATGTGTTGGATGCGCCGATCGTGCGCACCTTACGCCGGCCGCAATCAACCGGCATAAAGGCCTGCATGAGTCTCTTCCGGCGGCGTCACCTCGTCGTCGAAATGAGTCTGGTAAAGATCGATGCAGTCGGTTTGCAGGCGCCGCAGGGATGCCTCGCATTTCGCGCAAAATGGTAGTCCTTCTTCAGGCTGGCGGCCTTCGGCCCATGTCTTCGCCGACTTTGGTGGCGATCAGCACCTTGTCGCGCTTGCCGCTGCGCTTGGAGCCAGCTGCCGATGATGGTTTCCGACTTCGCCGCCCGGATTACCCGGCACCCAGCGGGCATAGCTGTCCGCCGTGTCGACGGCGTTGTAGCCCGCGTCGACGAAGGCATCGAGAATGCCGAAGGAGGTCTTTTTCGTCGATCGTCCCAGCCGAACACATTGCCGCCGAGCATGAGCGGGGCAGAGCTGCGGGTCCGATTGACCAAGGCGGCGCGTTTTTCCATGCGGGCTCTTGTCACCCACGCACCATGGATTGCCGGGTCAAGCCCGGCAATGACCGTTGAGAGGCCAGAGGCTAGCGCAAACTGGCGCTGAATTTGTCGAGCGCCGCCTGACCCGGACACAGCTCTTTTTCGCCGAGGGCGTTGAGCGGTGCGTCGACTGCAGTCCGCAGGTGGGCATGCAGGTCTTCCGACTCCTGTTCGACATAGAGCGGCCGGTAACGATTTGGCCCCCTTGGCGGCGTGGTGCTGGAGAAACCAAAGGGCCGCGGTGCGGTCATGCAGTTCGTGTCGGCAGCGAGCTTGCGCAGCGCGAGCCTGGAACCGTCGTGCTGTTCAACAACCTCGACTGTACCGGGCTCGTACTTGACCTCGATCGCGCATGCGGCTGGATATGAAATCGAGCCGGTTTACGGCCTCATTGTGCTCGCGGACGAAATCGAAGCTCTTGGTCGACCCGGCGTGGTTGTTGAAGGCAACGCAGGGCGAAATCACGTCGATGAAAGCCGCTCCCTCTATGCGCGATCACGCCGCCTTGATGATCGGAACCAGCTGATGCTTGTCGCCCGAAAGGAGCGGGCGACAAAGCTTGCGCCCAGCTGCAGGGCCATCGCCCACCAGATCGATAGAATTGTCGGTGCTGATGAAGCCGCGCCTTTGGATTTCGATCCGCGGTCGGCGGTGGCCGAGAACTGACCCTTGGTCAGGCCGTAAACGCCGTTGTTCTCCACAATGTAGACCATGTTCACGCCGCGCCTCGGATGGCAGTGCACCAACTGGCCAAGGCCGATGGATGCGCATGTCGCCGTCGCCGGAAACGCCGAGATAGATGCAGGTCGCGGTTGGCGAGATTGGCGCCCGTCAGCACGGACGGCATGCGCCCATGGACCGGGTGAATCCAGTGCGAAGTTGCCGAGAAAATAGGTCGGCGTCTTTGACGAGCAGCCGATGCCGGAAATCTTGGCGACGCGGTGCGGTTCGATCGACAGCTCGAAGCAGGCCTGGATGATGGCCGCCGTGATAGAGTCGTGGCCGCAACCAGCGCACAGTGTCGAAACCGTACCTTCGTAGTCGCGATGCGTGTAGCCCAGCGCGTTCTTTCGGCAGGTCGGGGTGGTGAAATTTGGGTTTGGCGAGATAGGTCGCGGCCGGTCCTACCTGATGCGATTTGTTTGTCGGCGCCGCTGTCACGACCGGTTCATTTAGCCTGGCAAGGCGGCGGAGCGCGGCGATGAGCGGACGTTCCAGCGTGCGTAGTGTACAACGATGCCGAGCAGGATTGCCGCGGCGACCGCAACGAGCAGGTAGAGCCAGGCGCCTTCGCGACGTCGAGCGATACCGCTTTGCGCGCCGAAGCATCTTGTGCCGCGCACGGCGAAATGGTGACGGGGTAGAGCGCATGGGAGGCGTTCCCGATGATGATCGGGATACGACAGCCTGCCCGGCATCAGAACAAAGCGTCGTGAACACGGAGCCGGCAACGATGAGCGCCGCGAGAATGCCCCACACGAAAGCCCGCAGCGAACCGCCTGTCGGAAAGCGCGGAAGCAGGCAAATCCAGCCACGATGAGCGCCACGGCGGCCAGCCGGGGCAGCCATACGCGCTTCGCGATAGGCGAGAGCGATACCCATTCCGAAAATGAATTCGATGATGATCGGATCCGCCCAAGAGCGACGGCGGTCGGCAGCCCATCGACAAAGCGTCCGATAAACCTACCAGACCGATCAGAAAGAGCAGGCAGTCGCAGCGAACAGCGAGGCGGCGCGGGGCGGCGACGCGCGACTGGCGAACACCACATAGAACAGCATCTCACCAGTTGAGAGTCCACCCCTGGCCGACGATCGGTTCGAACTATTCCGTCCAGCCGGGGAACCGGAATGAAGAAAAAGAAGGCCGAGGATCGCGGCAACGGAGTAGGATTTCTCGAATACGAGGCGCTGCGAAGGCGATCGCGATGTAGACGATGGGTGACGATCAGTAAAGCGGCACAATGCGGACTCAGGCGGTGCTGAAGAAACGTCCATTGTCACCGCGGGTTGAGGAGCGAACAGATGTTTCGCGCTCGCATAGACGATCACGAGATCCGGAAATCACAAAAAGCAGATCAACCCCGGCATTGCGCGATCATCAGGTCCGGCAGCGCTCGTCGATTTGCGTGACATAACGCGCCATGTCGAACTGGAAATGGCTGAAAACGACGCCGCGACCGCGGCCACCGCAGCGGAGAACCTGCAGCGAGCAAAGCCTGCCCTCGCTGCTGGCGGGGTTCAGCTCACGACACACCTTCATCGGCTTCACCGTCAAGCTTGTCGAGGTGGTCGTGCCGATTGCCTTGGCGATGAAGCGCGTGCGGTGATTGGTGTCCCGTCGTAGTGGAGGATCGAGGACCACCGCACCGGGTCGATGCCGCATTCGTGACGATGAGCGATCGCACATTGGACGTCGACGGTTCTGCTCGACCACGAAGACAAAATCGTGTTG
>ERZ1370068.9551-contig-8321_pt1 | contig 56511 bp, 85 predicted proteins | sample MGYA00561227_ERZ1370068 | MGnify/ENA primary metagenome ERZ1370068 (study PRJEB38410, sample SAMEA6850437) | metagenome | study: Metagenomic assessment of the ecological functions of the soil: analysis of the soil microbiota associated with the... | reverse complement strand
CGGTCCGGCTCGGCCACTCAGGCTCCCGGATGATCGTGTCCTGACGGCTACAGAAAGAGAAAGATAAAGAGAAACATCTGCGCCAACTGAATCGAAAGTGTCGAACTTGGTGGATCAAATAGAACGTGTAGTAACTCGCGCCATGCACGCGGGGATAGAAGCATTTGGAGAAAACCGGTGGCGATGAGCACCAGCACGCCACCTCGCGATCTGCCGCCGTGGAAGGATCTCAAACGTATCGCTCCAGACTGGTGGCGCCCACTGCTCGTCGCCTGACTTCCGTGGGCGAGCCCCTTGGTCGATGCCACCCTCCGAACAGCACGATGCACGATGATGCAACAAGCAAAGCAGCCAGGCGGTGAACCACCCGATATTTGCCTGTCCGCTGGGCTGGAACGACGATGATCGCGGCCAGCAGCGGCCCGTGAGGCCGCGCCGGCGTTGCCGCCCACTTGAAAGAGCTGATTGCGCCAACCCGTGTTTCCCGCCGGAGGCAGAGCCGCGCCACCCGTGAAGCCTCGGGGTGGAAAATCAGATGAACCCAGGCCAACCAGAAGCGCGGGCGGCAAATCAAGAGCAGAGCATAGCTGCCGGCAAACCGACGGACAAGAATCAGACCGCTAGCGTTACTCCCATGCCCGTCGCCAGCGAAAAGAGGGACCGGCCGGTGACTCGCGTAGAGCCCGACAAATCGGCTGAAGCGATCGATGCGCAGCCAGCTGGAAATGCCAGCGTGATCAGCCCCACCTGGCCAGCTTAGCTGAAAAGCTCTCCTTCAACAGCGGGTAGATCGCCGGTATGACCGCCTGGACGCAGTGTCGTTAAGCGGATGCGCGAAACTCACCGCCAGCAACACCGCGACGACCGGACCGGATCTGCTGCTTCGTGTGGTTGCTTGCGCGTAACTCGGCCGATTTCAATCCGTCTCATCGTCTGGTTCCTCGAAGCTTGGCAATTTTCATATCGTGCATGCAAAGTAGCGACCAGGTTCACTCAAACCATCCATGAACAACAGGATGATCTCCAACGAATCGTTTTGCAGGAAGAGCGTCTGCAATTTGATCACTGACGCAACAACCGCCTGGGATCTGGGGAGTCAACTTCGCGCGACCGCCGTGAAGGAACGACAGCTTGCCATTGTGGATCGACATTCAGCTGCATGGATTTCCCCTCTTTATTTTGCACGCCAAGGAATTAACGCCGATAACTGAATGGGGTGGCAAACGCGCAATGTCGTGCGACGGTTCTTCCTCGGGAGTTCTTATGCGATCGACTGATGGTGAAGTCGGAAAAAACTCAGCCCTGGATGTTCTTTGACGCCTCGCGATTACGCCTTACCGCTGGCGGATCGTTCCCGATTTACTTAAAGGGCACCGGGCTGCGCTGGAACCATCATCAACGCTTCAGGGTTGCCCCAGCGAGAAGCCACCATTGCCTGGCTGTCGTCGAGATAGTCGCCGCGCACCTACAGAAGGCGGATATACTCCGCGAGTTCGCTCTGTCTGGACGCGCCGAAAACTCAGCTGCCCAAGCCTGAGACACTGTCGCCGCGGCACCTCCCGGACGCCGCGGCGACACCTGTTTTCTCCCCTGTCGATACCCCCATCGACCCATTAAGCTGGGAAGTTCCCCAAGCTCCTCGCAATTAGAAACAGGCATGACATTGCGACGCCTCACTGCAACATATTTTTTCTTTGCGGCCATTAAAATGTCTCGATGGTAATTCATATTACCCTAATGAAACGAGTATTCCTTGTGATTAAACAGCCAAAACAGTAAGCAATACTTCTCTGGATGTGGCTTCTTGACATAGAGGCCGCGATCCCATGACGCAGAGGCAGCGCAGGTCCATGAGGCGTTCGAAGCTTGTATCGATCGGTGTCGGCATAGCGGCGGGGCTAGTCTTGGAGGCATGAGCAATCATATCTGGCGCAAGAAAAATCGAACTTTAGGCGCCTCCCCGGATAATATCGCCGAGGATGCGGTCAAGAACGCGCTCCAGGTGCCCTCGCGGAGCCCGCGTGCAATCTTCGCCGGTTCGAGATTGCTCGACACTCGCGGCCACGTCGAAGATGGTAAGATTGGGCACCCTGGCAGGTCACGATCAGCGTGCGGCTTCACGCTCGACGGCTAACCGTGCTCAACCAGTCTACGAGCCTTCGAAGCCGAGGACTGATGTGAATTTTTGGCGGAACGAGAAGCCCTCGTCCGCTGCGAGCGACCGCTGCTCGACGGAAATCGCCGCCAGGTTTTCAGCATTAACGTCCCTGCTTGTCTCTTTTATGAGCAGTGCACAGGTGAGCAGCGAGCAAGATCGCTTATACCTCGCTCTGAGTTCTGCGGGACAATCGGGACCCGGGACTGATGCCCTGCCGATTCGATGCTCTTCGGGATGAGCGGATGCATGCCTTCTTGACTCCCGCCGAAGACTTTTGGACGGCCGCTATGAGGGCAGCCTTTAAGCTCTCATCCTCTCGCGAAGCGGACCGACGGCAGAATTTCGCAAGTAAAGAGTTCGCCGGGGCACATCCACTCGCAGCGCCGTCGATAACGAATTCCGGATCATCTGGCCCTCCGACGTGGGAGCGAACACACGTTGAGGATCCGGTCAACTGTCCACGGCGAGCCGAGGGACGGCAAAGATCGAACGCATTGTGGGCGCTGCCGTTGGGATATCACCGAAAGCGCCGCGAGACTCGAATGTGCACTCGAGAAGGAACGCGCAACCTTCTGACCATCATTGATAACGCTACAGGAGAACCTGCCTCAGCTGAATCTATTTCTCAAAGACGCTGGTCAGTCGCTTCATTGCCGGGTCAGCACGGGTTTGGCCTGGGCCAAGCGGCATGGCCGAAAAGATCCTTCTCAGATAATCGGATTGGCGTGACCGAGATCTCTTCTCCCCTGAACACGCCGAGATCGCGCTTGCAGACAGAACGGGAGATCATGCGCACCGGAGTTCCTATCATCGTTGACTACGAGGAGAAGTGGAACGTGGCCGGACAAGGAAGACACTTGGGCTCAACGACGAAGATGCCTCTCTGCGTGACGCCCCCAAGGCAAAATCATCGGGACCTTTGGGATTTCCCGCGATATCACCGAGAAGAAGCGCGCCGCAGAAAAGCTCGCACGCCTCACGGAGGAACTGCGCGCAAAGAACAAATCTTATTGAGCAGGACCTGGAAATGGCTCGCGAGCTTCAATGCGCCCCTGATGCCCCAGCGGTTCTCCGACTCTTCCTCATAACGCCAGTGGAGGAGAGTGCCTTCGATTCTACCCCTTCTTCAGACCGTCGATGAGTCGAGCGGTGACTTTTTTGACGCGCTGACATTTCCGACGAACGGGCAGGCTTATTCATCTGCGATGTCATGGGGCCACGGGCGTCCGGCCGCGCTGGTGGCGGCAATCGTTCGCTCGGTGGTTAGCGAGTTGCGCCCGCTCTGGACCAGCCCGGCGAGATTCCTGGTGGCGATCAATCGCGCGATGCTCGGAGCTTTTAAAACAGCGATATCACCCTGTTTGCTCCGGCATTTTACTGTGCTTGCAGATCTGGACAAGGGGTCAGCTGCGCTATGCCAACGCCGGGCATCCCAACCCACCCATCTGGCGCAACTTCAAACTGCCTGAAGCCGTTGCTTGCCGCTGAGCAGGCCCGGCCGACCGGCACTTGGCCTCTTCGACGGAGCGGTCTACGAGATGCATCAGTGGCAAGCTCTCCTGCATGACGTCGTCCTGCTCTTCACCGACGGCTTGTTCGAGGCTGAGGGTTTGGGCGGCAAACTTTACGATTATCAACAACTCTCGCAAAGCCGTCGGCAATCGCGCCGAGCTTCCCGCGGGCGGAGTTGTGCCGTGGCATCATCGACGAAGTCCAGCAGTTCTCCGCAACGGCAGGAAGTTTAACGGATGACGTCTCGCCTCGGTCGCCATGGACATAAACTCGCGTCGGAGCACTCATAGGGCTTCGGTTCTGCCAGTGCGCTCTAAGGGGAAGTCAAGATCTCGTAAAAGCGTCAAAAAGCTAACGCACGCCGTTAATACGCCTTCACCGACAACTTTGCCCCGAGCGAATGTCCTTATCGCTTGCGTTGCGCGGAAAATGCCGCAGCGCATCGCCCCGGGAGGATGTAGGCGGAGCCAGCATCCGGAATCATCGTCAGGAGAAAAACACGGCTGCGGGCGGCGGCACTGAAAAGAAAACGCGTATTCCGGACGCCGAAAGATCATGGCATACGCAAGACCTGCGACCAGACAGATCGACTAATGCCCTTACGCACGCGTGCAGGCTCATGTCCTCGAAGCCTCTATCTCGAGGTTCGCGTCCGAAAACCATTTCCGGTAGTCGCTCTCCGTCCCCATTCCCGGCAGCCTTTCCTCGCGACAACGCGGATCGGTTCAAGAAGGTGACGCCGGTGCGAGTTGGTTGAATCCTCTGCCGCCAGCCAGGCAACAAACTACCATCGGCCTCCCGTTTTTCGTGGAACCCTCTGTGCCTGATCAAAGAAGGCGGTGGGCTTATCCTGCATGTGCTCGGAGCCTTCGATGGAAATCACCGTGTCGAAAGTGCCAGAAGGCAACGCATTTGCTCGCCCAACCACCCAACAGATAGTCCGGAGTGCGGGCGCGTTACCCCGTCCGGGCTACGGCATGGCGCGATATTGCGCGGAAGAAAGCGGGTAATCGCCGAAACAACTGCTCCAAATTCAGTCTCGAGTAACTTCGTGCGGTGCCTCCGTATCCGCTATCCGACATCGCACACGCGCTTGCCGGCTGCGGATCTCTCCCGCGCCGCGCCAGCACTCCGGATCAGATTCAGGACGGCTTCTAGGCCGTTTCATCACCGCGCTCCCCAGAGTCCATGGTGCACGTGCTCACCCCAGATTTCGCGATAGAACCGATCCAGTTCGTCGTAGTGATCGCGCGACATCCCCGAGCGTCACGCGGACATGAAGAATGATCACTGGATCAGATCGCGAGATCGTCACCCGTCAGGAGATCCGATCAAAACGGAATATCGCTCGTCAGTTGGTTCGCTGGCCGCAGAGCGGGGCGGGCGCTGGACGAGCCGGTTTGATCCCTGACGCTTCTCCCCTCGTCGTCCGCGCAAACTCCACCTCCCGGGCGGGAACCGAGAAGCTGAAGTCCCTCTCCGACTACCTTGAGACGATTGCGCTTCTGCCCGGATTGTCTTGTCCTCCCAGGAATCCAGCCGCAGCCGACCTTCAATGAAGATCGACCGACCTTTCGGCGTCTGCCGGCGATCTCAGCCAGGCGACCCCAGAGTTCGACGTCGACGTAGGTGACTTCCTCGCCTTTCACCGGCTTGATTGCGGTGCAGACGCGGTTAACCGCCAGTCCAAGATCCGCAACCGCGCTTCTTTGGGAGTGAACTTCTACCTCGATCACGGTGATGTTCCGATGAGCATGACTTGTTGAGGCTAGCCATCTTGTCGTTCCTATGCTGCTGCCTCAGCTGTCTCGTCGCCGGAGGCAGGCGCAGATAATTCTGCGGAGCAACGCTTCGTCCAGCTCTCAATCTTGGCGCGCAGCTTGTGCGATGAGCTGCTGGAGTCCGCTTCGAAGATGAAGCTTGACGAAGCAAGCGCTGTTGAGATGCTTCAATGGATAAGATCCAACTCGCGCTTCTCGAAACGCTGCACCTGCTCAATGGTGGCGCCTTCGCCGGCGATGGTCTTCTCCAGACGTTCGATGATTTCTTGACCGACTCTTCCTTGCCACGCGTGGAGAGGGCAAGAAGAGCTTCGTAGCGTTTTTTCATTGTTTTCTATTGTAGAGGTTCATGGCGGCTTCGATCCCGTGGGCGTTGGCGAATTCGGCGGCGTCCGGCAGCGCGACTCACACTCGCTTCCACTGACCTCGAGTCTCGAGGGTTCAAACTTTCCAAGGACATGGTCGGTGAGGACGCCTGAAGCCCGCGCCGATTCCAACTCAGCCGCGGCACCGCTTCGGTGCCCATGTGGATCAGGACCGATTCGAGCCCGTTGTGCCTCCGGCGCTTCCGGGCGGCCGCAGCCGCAGTTCGCCAAGCCGGATGGCAGCGTCATCGACGATGACCAGAATTTCCGACTGATCGATCCGACGGTAATCGGGCGTAATTTGCGACTGCCTCGCCGCTCTGGGATTCATGAAGGTTTGTGGCTTCATGAGAAGGCGGCCGCCAAACAGGGCCACCTCGGCATCCCACTTCGCGTTCAAAGCGGAACGAGACCGCAGCCCGAGCGAGCCAAGCTCCTCGGCAACCAAAAACCGACATTGTGCCGGGTGCCAACGAATTGTCGACCTGGATTGCCGAGCCCAACGACCAGACGCAAGATGGTAGCATGCTCCACGCGCCAGAGCCGGGCTCTTTATTGCTTCGGCTCCACGCGGTCGCTTCTGGCTCCTCGGCCTTCTTTTCCTTGATGAACCTCCGGCGCGACGGCTTCTTCGGGCGCGCACGACCGGCTCCTCCGCGACAGTGGGTTCCGAGACCAGAAATACGGTCAGATCTTCGTCGGGCACGGCGGTGACCCCAGGCGGAAGCTTTGATGTCGCGAACATGGAGGGTGTCGCCGATATTCAGACCCGAGACGTCGACCACGATGATCTCCGGCAAATTCTGGGGCAGGCAGCGAATCGGAAGCAGGCGCATGCTCTGCTGCAACAAACCGCCAAAGGTCTTGACGCCGACAGGCTCTCCCTCGGCTCAAGGACGACTTCTGCATCGATCTCTTCGTTCATCGAAACAGCGTGAAAGTCTACGCGGATGATCTCGCCGCGGACGGGATGGTGCTGGACCTCCTGAATGAGTGAAAGTCGGCTGGTGGTTTTCTGTCCATCGTTGATCTCCAGCTGCACCAGGATGTCTTCGCTCACGGCGCGTGCGAGAAGGTTTTCGATGTCCTCTGCCGACTTCGAGGTTGGTGGCGACATCTTTGGCCCCGTAGATCACCGCGGGAATCGCGCCGCGCGCCCGCACTCAGCTCACTGCGTTGCGCCCCGCTTCGCTGCGGGGACGGGCGGAGAGTTTAACTCTGATTGGACATGATTATTTCCTTGGGTTCCTGATATCAAAGAGCGAGCTCACCGACTCGTCATCGTGAATGCGCCGGATGCCCTGCCGAGCAACTCGGCCACCGAAAGCACCTTGACGCGCGGAATTGACGTCCGTTCCGCACAGGAACGCTGTCGGTCGTAATCAGCTCCTTGATTTCCAGAGCTTTTCAATCGCTCAACCGCCAAATCTGTCAAGCACTGCGTGCGAAACGCCAGCGTAAATATCGCGAGCCCCTGCTCGCGCAAGAATGCCGGCCGCCCCACCCAGGGTGCCGGCGGTTTCCGTCAAATCGTCCACCAGGATCACATTTTTCCTTCGACTTCGCCGATCACGGTGACGGCCTCGCGATCTCCGTGGCGCTCAGGCGCCGTTTCACGACGATGGCGAGACCACGCCTTGAGCGTCTCCGCATACGCTGAGGCCATCTTGACTCCTCCGACATCCGGAGACACGACCACCAGATCCCCCAGGTCGAGGTCTTGCAAGTAGTGAATCATCACTGGAAGGGCGTAGAGATGGTCGACCGGGATGTCGAAGAATCCCTGCAATTGTTGGGCGTGCAGGTCCATCGTGAGCACGCGCTGAACTCCGGCGGCGGCCAGGAGATTGGCGACCAGCTTTGCGGTGATCGGCACCCGCGGCTGATCCTTGCGGTCCTGGCGGGCATAGCCAAAGAACGGAATGACGGCCGTTATTCGAGCGGAGCTCGACCGTCGGGCGGCGTCCACCAGAATGAGGAGCTCCATGAGATTCTGATTCGTTGGCGGACAAGTCAGCTGAATGATGAACACATCCCGGCCACGAATGTTTTCGTTGATCTTGACGAACGTCTCGCCATCAGGAAACGAACTGACCGTCGCGTCGCAGGGGGGCACACCAAGATAGGCACAGATGTCCGCGGCCAGGCGAGGATGGGCTGACCCGCTGACAATTTTCAACTCGAGGGAGCTCTGAATCATGGCAATCTAGGTGCTCAGCGCAAGAAGCGGGCTGGTGTTTGCTGAGGTGCTGAGCGTCAAACTTTCGAAAACCTCTTGGAGGTTAAAGCCAGTCTAGTTCAGCGGTTCCGGCGTCGGAGGGGGTTTAGCGGGATGGTCGGCTCAAGTCGTTCCTGGGCGAGACGGCGGATATAAGCGGTTTCCATCACCTTGCACTTTCGGTGAGGGATTTGTCCATGGAAACGATCTTTTGAAAAGCAGGCGGTAATACTCGCGCATCGCGGCTCGTTGATCTTCGAGGGTTCGTGCCCGTTCAGCCTGCTCCCGCAGGCTGACGACTTTGGGATCCCTTCTCGGCCTGAACCCGCACGTCTCGATAGCGGATGCTCAACTGACGGGCCTTTTCTTGGCGTGCTCTCGAAGGTGACTGGCGCGGCGGTGGGCTAACCGTCCAACATCGGGAACGAGGGCTTCAGGCTCCGTGTGCGCCTCGTCCGGCATTCCTTCATCCGGGCGTGCCGGGGCGATCTCCCTCGTGTCAAGGGGCAGCACCCCCTTCTAATCGGAATCGCATCGCTTTGCGTCGGAGGAGGGCCGGGACGGCTTCTGGCGGAGGTGGCGGAGGCGTGTCTGAGGCCGGCGGAGGGGGCATCTCTGGTGCCAGCGGAGGCGGCGCCTCAGTCGGCAGGAACAAGGCTCGGCGGAGCTGCCGGGTCAATAAGCGGCGCCGGCAACCCTTCCGGCGTGGGCGGGGCAATGGGCGTTGGCGAAACATCCGCGGTCGGTGCAGGCGAAGGCGACGGCTCTTGAGCAAGCAAGAACCCAGCGGAAAATAGGAAAAGGACGAATGATCGGATCATGGACCAAATTTGAGGCGATCAAGGTAAGCAGCCCTTGAGCCATTCCTCAAGCAGAACAACATCGACGCCGCAACGGACTTTGGGGGAATTTTTCGTATGATCATGCCACAACACGCACGCGAACGGCACGCTACGTTCGGCCCGATGCCGGAAGAAGCCGCCCGCGCTATGCGCTCGCGTAATGGATTCGTATTTCTGGAATCCACCCTGGCGACCGCGAGAGTCAATCTCGTTGCTGGCTTGGGAGCCTGATCTGATTCTGGAGGGATACGCATCAGACTGGCACGCTCTCGAACGTGAGCTGGCAGCCAGGCAGAAAGCCAGGAGCGGACCTAGGATTTCCGGACGGCGCTGCCATTGGCTGGGTTCGGTTTGACGGAAGTTTCCGCTTCGGCTTTTACGCAAAGCTGGCGCTATTTCTGCATGGGACGGCGAGCTGGCAGCAATACCCCGGACCTTTCCGGCATTGCCGCCCTGCCAAGTCTTTTGCGCATTCCCTTTCACGCCCGCCTCCGCAAGAGGCAGTTCGAGGAGATGGTCATGGCCGCGCAGGAGTACATCGCCGCGGGCGACATTTACCAGGTTTGCTTTGTCGCACGCCTTCGATGCGACAGGTCCTGCGATCCCTGGTTGTTCTACGAAGGACTTCGGCACTACTCGCCCGCGCCGTGCGCGGCATTTCTTGATCTTGGTGGCACGCAGATCGCCTCTGCGTCGCCAGAATGTTTTCTTCGACTGAGTGGTCGCAGAATCGTGACCCGTCCAATCAAAGGGACTCGCCCGCGCAGGGCGGATGCCCAGCTGGATCAGCGTAACGCCATACGACCTGATTACTTCCGCAAAGGAGATCGCCGAACTCGTGATGATCACCGATCTGGAGCGCAATGATCTGGGACGCGTCTGCGAATACTGGTAGTGTCACCGTTCCCGAGCTCCTCGAAGATCGAGAGCTATGAACAGGTCCACCACCTCGTCTCGACGGTGACCGGAACGCTCCGCGAGGATATCACGCACGCGGCGGCCCTTCACGCTTGCTTTCCGGGTGGTTCGATCTCCGGCGCTCCTGAAAAAGCGCGCCCTCGAAATCATCTCAGAGCTGGAACCTCATCCGCGCGGAATCTACACGGGCGCCATCGGCTATTTTGGCTACAACGGAGAAAGTCAGTTCTCCATCGCGATTCGCACGGCAATTTTGAGAATGGAAAAGCCTCCTTCCACGCAGGCGCGGGAATTGTTGCCGACTCCAGTCCGCCGGTCTGAATGGCAGGAAACGCTCGACAAGGCAACTGGCCTTGCTTTGGCCGCAGGGATGCCCTGTGCCTTGAATGAGCAGCGACCGGACGGGCGCTGTAGCGCCTGCGCGCGTGCACCGCTGCTATAATTGCGCCTTGATATGCTAAGTGGCTCCGCGAGCTAGGACTGGCCACGTCACAGCCAGCGCCAAAGGCGCGACTCATATCGGTCTCGGACAACGCCCGAGGACTCATGTGCAATTACATCACGCAGCGCTGAAGCGCGATTCAAACATGATCTCGCTCCAGCATCCGTTCAGAGACAATGGCTGACGAGGCTCGTAACTCGGGGTTTAAGCACTTCCGCCGATTTGATCAGCGACTTTCAGCGCTGTCATCTGTTCGCACTACCTACTTGGGCGTTGCCCAAGGCTGATGAAACCGCGCCTTTGGCGCTCATTGAGCGCTGCAGCACCGCTATGTCACCGCCCCAGTTCTTCGGAGATCTTCCACGAGGACTGCACTATCTCCTCCGGCGGGGCGTGGGAGTGGGTTTCGCTTGGGGCGGCGTGCCCCACAGGAGCAGTGAGGGCCTGCGTTTTACCTCGACGCTGAACTGCGCGAAGTTCTCGCTGGCAATGGTTAGATTGCTGCACAAGTTCTCTGATTTGCGGACCGCTGATTCTGGTCGCCGGCTCAAGTTCCTGAGCACCGCCCGAAGCTGGGTATTCGACTTCTCAAGATCGTCGACCATTTGCCGCGCGGCCTCGAGCAGCCGCCGCGCGTCCGTCGCTGACGCCGCCGATGTTAGCTGCTTTGACGGCCTCCCGAAATTCGCCGACGAGCGTCTGCAAATCTGTGCTGACTTTGGTAATATCAGCCCCGGTGACGGCCTTGTTGAGGTTGGCGAGCTAACTCGGTCGAGAGTTGCTCATCCCTCCGATATTGAGCTCCTCGATCTGACGCATGATATTGTTGATCGAATCGAGCATGTTGGTGAGCTGGCCCGGCGCGGAGGGGATGTAATAGTAGTGCGGCTTCCAATTCACCGCTAGCGGGGGAAACTGGTTCGGGTCGTTGACGCTAGATTAATTTCGATGTAGTTGATTCCGGTGACCCCTGCGGCTCGATGCGCGCCTCGAAGACCCTGGGCGACGTTCTTCTCGATGATCGGCGTGAGATTCTCGCTGGAACATGCCGGGAAACATCTCACGGTCGATCTCCATCAGAATGAAAACGTAGTTGAAGCGATCCACCTGGCTCGGATCGCCATATTCGTTGAAGGTAAAATTTATTGAACTGACGCGGCCGATCGGCACGCCGCGGAACTTCACCGGCGATCCGACGTCCACGCCTTGCACGGTGCCGTCTACATACGTTTCGATGTAGAATGCGCGGCCGGAACATCTGGCCGGCACCGAAGGCGATCAGTCCTCCGGCGAGAATCGCAAGCGCGACGACGACAAAGAGTCCGATGCGAAAGTAACTTGGCTTCTGGCTCATTCAGCCTCCCGGCGGAAGAAACGACGAACGTAAGGATCCTCGCGACTGGTCGCGCAAGTCTTGCGGACGACCCTCAGCAGTGATCCCTTTTTTGCGCTTGTCGAGCATGATGACACGGTCGGCCACGGCGTAGATGCTCGGCAACTCGTGCGTGACGATGACAAATGTCATGCCGAGTCCTTCACGAAGGCTAAGGATGAGGGCATCGAGCTCGGCAGAAGTGATCGGATCGAGGCCCGCGGAAGGCTCGTCGAGAAAGAGCACCGCCGGGTCGAGGGCCATGGCGCGCGCAATGGCGGCGCGCTTTTGCATTGCCGCCGCTGACCTCGGCGGGCAGGTGGCTGCCAAAACCCTCCAATCCGACCAGCTTCAGCTTCATCCACGAAATCACATTGCGTGCCTCCACCGGCAGGCGCGTGAACTCCTCGAGGGGCAAACTTACGTTCTCCTTCAATGTCATCGATCCGAAGAGCGCTCCGCTTTGATAAGTGACGCCGAAACGACGCAAAATTTTCTGCCTCTGCGCGTCTGCGGCTGTGGCGAGGTTGTCGCCCTCGATGCGAACTTCGCCTGAGACAAGGGAAACAACCCGATCAGATGTTTCAACAAAGTACTCTTGCCACTGCCTGACCCACCCAGAATGACGAAAACTCTCTCCGCGCTTCACTTCGAACGAGACGTCCTTCAGGATCACTTCATCTCCGTAAGCCGCCGTCAACCCTCGCACTGAAATGATCGCGTCCTGCTCCATTAAAAGTCGATGGCATAGTAGACCACGGCGAAAATGGCATCCACCACAACGATAAAGAAGATGCTGGTGACGACGGAGCGTGTCGTGGAGATGCCAACCGCACTCGCCCCCGACTTCGTTTGCAGCCCGCGGAGGCATCCAATGCCGGCAACCAGCGCACCGAAGACAAAGGCCTTGATCAGGCCAGCGAGGACATCATTGATCTCCACCGCGGAGACCAACTGCCGCCAAAGTATTACCAGCGAGTAGCCGCGTCCCATCATCACGCCAATCCGCCGCCGACGCCGACCAGGTCGGCGTAGATTGTTAAAACCGGTGTAACCAGCACACCCGCGAGGACTCTCGGTGCCACCAGGAACCGAACTGGATCAAGGCCCATCGTGGTCAGCGCGTTGATCTCCTCGTTGACCTTCATCGTTCCGATTTCTGCGGCGAAGGCAGAGCCACTTCGACCCGCCAGGACGATCGCGGTCATGATGGGTCCCAACTCCCGGAGCATGGCCAGGGAAACCAGATTGACCACGTAGATATCGACTCCAAACTCACGCAGAGGAGGAGCAGCCTGGAAGGCCATGATCAGACCGGTCAGAAACGCAATCAATCCGACGACAACCAGCGCCTGGACTCCCGCACGTTCATAAGTCAGCCAAACGTCTGTCCAGCGCAGCTCGCGCGGCCGCCGCATAAACCTCAATCGAGACCACCAGAATCTGTCCCAGGAAGGAGACTTGTTCCTGAAGGTCTCTCGCCAGCTCGACCGCTGCCTTGCCAACGCGCCTCGACGGTTGATTCTTTCTGACGCAATCTGCTCCTCGTCTTTTCGTTTCGCGTCCGCGAAGGGCTCCAGGAGGTTTGCAATTTCGGGCTTCAGTCCGGAGATTTCTTCCACCCACGGCGCTGTAACTCCCACAGCAGCGCCAATGCCTGCTCCATCGCAATAATCCACCTCGGATGCATCGATCGAGATCTGCGCCACCCTGTCGCACCGCGCCTCTAACGCTTGTCCCCACACGCCGGCTACGCTCTTCGCATCGAGACGTCCCGAAAAAGACGAGGCGCAGGCCTTTCTGCTCCTTGATGACTTCGAGGACAGTTGCGATTTGAACCATGCAAGCGGCGCTCGTGCTGATAGCTGCTCGCTCAGCGCTTCCCATGAGTGCCTTCTCGCAGGCGCTTCCAGAAGAAGCGCAGAGATGGCGTGGCGTCGTTCGGGAAGCGACGAGCTAAATTTGCAGCCGCAACTTCAGCTGCGCTTCGGGCTCATGACGCTTCGTGATGGCCTTTAATCCGGGCCGCGTAGAGAAAGTAATCACCGCTTTTTCCGATCGGTCAAACAGGTCAAGAAGAGCCACGGGCTGAATCTTCAGTCAATTTCCTCGTCGACTTCTCTGCACAGGGCCTCCTCGATCGGTCTCGCGCGACGCGCACTTTGCCGCCGGGGAGTGTCCATGACTTGTTGCCACGAACCTGCTTGAGCAGAAGGACATCGCCGAATTGGTTTTCGATCCACGCCATCACGGAAACTTCCTTGGAGGCCTTGAATTGCTCCTGCCGGTTTGCGCTGTTTGTTTCCACCTGACTGCCGTGTTGCGACCTTATGCGCAGCACGCGAAATCGCTGAAAGGAGAAAATTCGCTAATTCGCCTCGCACTGAATCGCCGTCTCATTGCAGCTCGAAATTGATATTGACTGTGTAGGCTCCGCCGCGGCTAAGGCGGCAGGCGGTGGATCAATCTGCAGCACGCGGTTTGCCGCCGCCATGACCGAGTCATCCATGATCACGTTCCCGCTCGAGCGGACAACTTTGACGCCCGCGATCTTGCCATTGGGCTCAATCCGAATCTGAAGGGTGCAAACAAAGGATTTGGAAGAATCGAAAATCGAAGTCGGTTGGTCCCACTGACTGTAGAAACGGTCGTGGATCAGCGTAGTGATACCAACCGAACTCCGAAGACCCTCCGCCGCCACCGCCCTGGCCGGCGGCTCCGCCGCTCGAGGGTCCGGCACCAGCCGCCACCGCCTTGGCGACCTTGACCGTTGGTCCTGGGGAGGCGCCGGATCCCGGCGACTCCTTGCCTTTGGGCGATTTCTCCGACCTCGGACTAGCCTTTCGGTGAGCCGTCGGGTTTGGGACTTTTCTTGGGCGAGGCAGCGGGTTTCGGTGTTGCCTTTGGTGTCGGTTTGGGAGTTGGTTTTGGGGTTGGCGTTGGCGTCGGTTTCGGCGTCGGCTTCGGCGTCGGAGTCGGCTTAGGGTTGGGCTTGGAGTAGCCTTGGGTGGCGGCGTGGGGTCGAGCGGGATGGTTTCCTCCTCTGGAGTCGGATCGGGTGTAGGCGGCGGAGTGGGTTCAGGAGTTGGTTCCGGCGTGGGCGGCGGAGTGGGCTCCGGCGTGGGATCTGCAGTTTCCTCTTCCTCTCATCGCCTGCGTCTATGGCCGCTTGGGAAAACAGAGCCCGGATCCATCCAGACAATATCACCCGCCGCGTGGCTGGCCGGACGGCGGGCAAAGTAGACCAACGTCCCGAGAAGCAGGATATGCAAGGCGGCGACAAAGATCAGATTCCGCCGAAAGCGCGGGTCATGCATGAATCAAGGCAGCATGGCCGTCCGAATCGCTCGACGACGCCCCAGCAGTCATTGGTTGGTGTTCTGCTGCGAGCCTTCCTCGCGCCGGGTCATTACACCGACTCGGCCGATTCCCACTCGCTTGAGAACGTCCATCACTTCAATGAACTTCTGGATTGCCAGACTCGCGGTCAGGACGAACGACCACCGAGATCTGCGGGGTCTCGCGCCTTCAGCGCAGCTAGCGCACGCCTCGAGATCGGACCGATTCGTGACCTGCCCGTTGAGCTTAAGAACGTCGTTGCGATCGATTTGAATGATCTGTGTCTCTGCGGGATCGACCTGCGTCTTCGCAGTAGCGCTACTGGGAACGACGAGATCGATGCTGTTCTCCATCAGCGGCGTTGTGATCATGAAGATAATCAGAAGGACAAAGCAAAGGTCGAGCAATGGCGTCACGTTCAGCTCGGCCAGCGTGTGGGAGTGGATTGCGAGAACTAAAGCGTCGCATTTAGGATGGAGCCTGACCGATTGTCCGGCAGATTCGGTGCGGTCGAGGAGTTTGGCCGATGTGATTTCACTAAATTACACCAGGTGTCGACGCGCACTCGCGCGGACGTATGTCTCAACGAAGCGATGCTCGATCTCCGAAGAAAGCTCCGCCGCAAAGTTCTCCGCCTGGACGATCATCGAGCGCACGCTGGTAACGAGAAAGTTGTATCCGAACATTGCCGGAATCGCGACTAACAGCCCGAAGACCGTCGTGATGAGAGCCCCAGCCACCCCGGGCGCCATCGCCGCCAAATTCGCACTCCCGGTTCGGGCGATCCCGCCAAAGGCGTCCATCACTCCCAAACCGTCCCGAGCAAGCCGAGAAATGGCGCCCCACTAACCGCAGTGGATAAAATGATCATCTGTGATTCGAGCTTCAGTCCGGCTTCCCCTACCGCGCGCTCCATCGCCGCCGTGACCGCTCGCATTTGCGGCGGCGTAATTTTGTCAGCGGTCTCCAAGCGATCGCGAAACGTCTCGTCAACTTCGGAAGATCCAAGAAGCTGAAAGCAGAGTTCCACGCAGCCCGCCTTGTAGATCTCGTAGAGCGGGGAGCCCTCGAAGCGAATGCCCTGTTCGAAAATGCGCAGCGGCGCGCGATCACGGCGAAACAGCGCAGAAAACCGCTCCGATTGCCGCTTGGCGAAATGCAGATATCGAATCTTCGTTATCATTACCGACCAACTGAAGATCGAGCCGAGAAACAACACCAAGAGAACGATCTTGCCTTCGATCGTCGCCTCCAGAAACGAGTAAACAAGACCACCGTCGGCGAGCAGGAATGTCGTCGCAGACATCATGCGAGGCAGCGATGGCCGAAATAACGTCTGCCCTGGCCAAGTTTCGCAGGCGATCTCGAGAAAGACATATTCACCACGTCGGCCGGAGCGTTGGCGCACGTGTCTCCGGGTAGAGCGCGGAGATTTTCGACTTCGCGTCGGGAGGCCGAAATCGAGCAGCATTTCGTCGCGGCACCATCATTGATGTTTTCCGAAGTTGCACCTTATCGCATATACGCCAATCTGCCAGCCACTAATCACTCTTAACGTCCCACGGCAAGCCGTTGCGCGAGAAATGGTGGAAGACCTGCCGCGAAAATCTTCCACTGGGTCTCTTTCAGGTCATAGGGAATGAAGCGAAACGCGATTGAGTGCGCCATGCGATCGTAGATGGCGTAGCAGGCCTCCGGTCGCATGTTGCGCGGTTGGCCCAACGGACCCGACATTGACCAACGTGCGCGCGCCCAAGCTGGCAAATGACGTTTCCGTTTGGTGCGAAGCCGCGCACCTTTCTGCCCTCCTGCGACCAGACTGCAGGCCGGTGCGTATGTCCGCAAAAGCACAACGGCTTGTCTCTGAAAGAGAAAGTGTCTGCGCGCATCGGAAGGAGTGAAGATGTATTCCCATTCATCGTCATCGCTCAAAGAGGCGTGGACAGCGGTGAAGTCGCCGAAGTCCAGCCGCATCGGACGATTTCGAAGCCACGCTTTTTGTGCATCACTCAGTTCCCTCCGCGCAAAGGCAATTCCGGCTCGCGCGTATTCGTTGAGCTCGAATTCGCGTCCGGGTTCGATGCAAGCTTCATCGTGATTACCCATGACCACGGCGGCACCCAGGCAACGAACCATCTCGAGGCATTCAGCGGGGTTCGGGCCGTAGCCGACGATGTCGCCCAAGACAGATCATCTCCTGGACCCTTTCAGCGCGATATCCGCCAGGACAGCTTCCAAAGCCTCGAGATTGCCGTGGATATCGGAGAAAATCGCGAAGTTCACGAGATTTGCATTATCACGAATTACCTGTCGACGCGGCCCAATCGTCAATCGTCGGCCGCTCGAGTTGGCTGGAAGCCAAGGAATAATGGGAGTCTGGTAAATGAATCCGGCGATGTAGAGCCAGACTATGCTGACTTTCCGTGATCTGGCAGACCAGTTTTGACGCCGGCCACCTTCCCGCGTATGTAGGGCGTCCATGAGTTTTCGCCTCGTCCCATTCCTCGTGCTGATCGTCGTCGCTGCTGCGTTCCCGCTCTTCACGCTCAGCAAGGGCCGCCGCGCGACAATCCCTACGATGTCATTGGCGAAGGTCTTCTCTCCGTTTTGGAGCGTTCTTCTGGCAGATACCAAGAGCCCCAAACAAGGCCTGCACCATGACCATCGAGATGGTGGAAGTTTCTGGCCGGCTTCCAAAACAGATGGCCGGCAGCTTCGCTTCAAGCCGCTGTTCAGTTTCCCGACAAAGTGAAAGCTGCAGGCGCCCAGTCCTTGGCGAGGAGATCACGGTGTGCCGCAATGGCGACAAAGTCTGGGCGTATCCGGGAGCCAAGGTCGAGTTCCTGCTGAAGCGCTTCAAAGGCAAGCCGCCGCCAACCAAGAAAGAAGACACTCCTATTTACCTTCCGATTACCCCGCAGCAGGCGATTTTTCTTCCCGCGCTCTTCACGGTGGCTCGCCCGGACGTCGCCGAGATTCAGACCTTAAATGGCGAAGACTTGTCGCGTGATCAGCGCCGGCCTCATGCCGGAACTGGCCAGGTCCGCGAAGGCAGAAGGATTTCGCGCCAAGATGTGGGTGGCACCCGGATACGTCCCGCGCCGAGTCGAAATTGCCCAGCCCGACTTCGTTGCTGTCACCGAGATCAAGGATCTGCGAGTTCTCCCCGTCGTCTGCCCGCCTCCACCTGGCAGCCACCGGCCGGATGTCACCGACATTTACTGGACTAACTCCGAAATGCTCGATGCGGTTCTCTTTGTCGTCATGAATTCGCTGAAAATGACGGAAAGCGACGCAGCCCTGGCTTCTGCTCAAATGAAGACCGACGCAAGTCTGGTGGCGCGCAAGACTTAAGGGAGTAGAACTTGCCGCGGACTCTTCGTCGTCGTGCAAAGATCCTGTAGCTGCGCAATCGCGACCGGAGACATTACTCGTGCGACGGCTGTGGTTCTGGCTGTTCGTGCTGCTCGCCGGCTTGCGCAATCTGGGGATCTTTCGCAGCTTGATGAACCCGTGCGACGAGCCGTCGTTCAAACCCAGGTCAAGGGCTGGAAGACATCCGACGACTTCCGCTTTAAGACAGGTGTCCGCAAATTCGGCGACTGGCCGTGGCTCATGGTCGCCGGCATGCATTGGTGATCGACGATCTGCCTGGAAGCTGAAAAGCGCGAATGGATTCGCATCCTGGCAGCAGCCATGCTCGCCTCGACGATCGCAGGTCTGCGTCGCCAATGCCTCGCGTGTGACCACCGGGCGCACCAGGCCGCGCGAAAGCCCAACAATCCAGCAGGGCTTCTATGGGCCGTGGAGGGGAAGGACGCCTCGACCATCGGCGACCCGCCATTTAATTCGTTTCCTTCGGGACACGCCGCGACCGCCTTCGGCTTTGCGGCGGTGATCCTCTATGCGCGACCTTGGCTCGGAATCGGCGCGATCGCGCTCGCTTCGCTTATCGGCATGGTCGAGCATCATGGTGGGCGCACACCATCCTTCCGATGTCGATCGCTTCGATTTGTACTCTCGCTCTTCGTGGCGCTGGTTTACCTGGAAATGGACAAAAGAGAGACGGTGAGGCCTTCGCGCGCAGGCATTCGAATGAAACTCCAACCGACGTGGAACAACGCGAGACTAAGGTCGAAGATGATGTCCTCGTTCCCCTGCCGTCTGCAGGGATACTGCCAGAAGTGGCTTCGTGACTCAGCAGCAGCCGCGCTGCATGCGAACGCGTTCTCCTGCGGCGATCGCACAATTCTGAAAACGCATCCTAGATCTTCTCTCAGGCCTTCGTAGCGAGCAAGGCCGCGGAGCGTGTGCTCCTCTTGCTCGTTGCTGGGCCTTTGTGCCGTCGGCAATCTGCCATGGCATCTCGATAATTACGACCAAGCCAAAACAGGCTTATGTTTCTTACGAAATCGCCAACGGCGGAAGACTGGTGGTATCAACACACCCCGCACGGCAGGACCGCGACAAAGCCGCCGCTTGCCGGGCTGGTTGAGCCTGCCATTTTATTGGATCACCGGCTCCTGGGATCTTGCATGGCGGCTGCCCGGTTATCTCTGCGCTCTTGCCATGCTCTGGCTCCTCGCTGCGCGAGGCGCGTCGCGTGCTCCCGGATTGCGGAACGCTGCTCGTCATTTGCGCCTTCGGATTGAATTTGCTCACTCCGCGAATCGCAACGCTCGTCCGCACGGACATGATGTTAACGCTCTGGATCACGATATGCGGGTGGCTGATCTACAGGAAGATTGACCGCGGAGCGACCTTGGACCAACGGTCGGAGCAATGGGCGTTTTTCCTCGCGATGCTGGCTGCGCTCTGATGACAAAGGGACCGATCCTCTACGCCTTCATACTGCCGGGCATGGCGGCCTTTTTGGTTTCTCGGTCCGAAAGATCGCCGCGCCTTGATCTGGAGCGGCTGGTGGACGTGGCTCTTGCCGCTGCGCATTCTTTGCACTGGCTCGTCGATCGGTTGCTCGACGAACCCGGAGTTCTACAACGATGTCGTGATCAGGGAGTTCATGAGCCGCTTCGATCAAAGCCTTAAGGCGCACGAGAAGACAGCAGCCAATTTGGTTCTATTTCCCTCACCTGCTGCACAAGTTCGCGCCCGTGGAGCCTTGCTTGCCCTCGCCCTGCCGATCGCCTCCGCGAATGTGCGCCGCAAGATCAATCTCCGACCCAGGCACGCTTTGGCTGGCCTGCTGGGCGCTAGGCGGACTGCTCTGCATGACCTTTGTGCCCTCCAAGCGCGTGGACCGAATTTTTCCGGTAATTCCTCCGCTTTGCCTGCTCCTCGTCTCGATGGTCTCGGCCTGCCAATGCGGCAAGCGCGTGCGCGCCTGGTGTGGTGCCGCGGTGATCGTTTCGCCGTTGCTGGCGGTTTGCGGCTATTTTCTGCCACCATCGTCTGATGGGTTACCGCAACGATGATGATGCCTTGGCGCGGTTCGGCCGGAAAGTCCAGGCACGTCGCAAAACAGGCCGGAGCTCCGAGGTCAGCGTGGTCGAGGGAAGGGACGAGCCGATGGTGCATCTACTGCGACGCCGGCAGCTATCTCCGCGTCAAGTCGCGCCATGCGCGCATTGGAGCAATGGCGAGACGCAGATGCTCTCGTCGCTCCCGGAACGCCGCATCGCGGATCCGGCATGGACTTCTCTCCTCGCCGACGCTCGACTCCGGCCCGATTTCAAAGCAAGGCGAGAGCACGACTACCTGCTCTTCCTGCGACCCGAGTCCAATCTCGCTCTCAGCACGCTCGCTGAGGGACTTGCAAGGCAATTGCTTTTGACCATCAAGCGTCAATGCCCTTAGTCTGTGGCTGAAATTTCAAACCACGATCATGTCCCAGCGTCCTGCCATCATTTACACAAAGACCGACGAAGCGCCCGCTCTCGCGACCTATTCCCTTCTGCCAATCATCCAGGCGTTCACTCAGGCATGCTGGCATCGTCGGTCGAGACGCGGGACATCTCACTGGCCGGACGCATCATGGCGAATTTTCCAGAGTATCTCACCGCCGATCAACAGATCGGCGACGCGCTCACCGAGCTCGGCAAGCTGGCCACCACACCGGAAGCGAACATCATCAAGCTGCCGAACATCAGCGCATCTGTCCCGCAGTTGAAGGCGGCCATCGCCGAGTTGCAGAGCCAGGGATACAAGCTTCCCGACTATCCTGCGGAAGCCCAAGACCGACGCAGAAAAGGAGATCAAGGCGCGTTACGACAAGATCAAGGGCAGCGCCGTCAATCCCGTCCTCCGCGAAGGCAACTCCGATCGCCGTGCGCCCAAGGCGGTCAAGGAATACGCCCGAAGAACAACCCCCACTCGATGGGCAAGTGGTCCGCCGACTCAAAGACCAATGTCGGCACGATGGGCAAGGACGACTTCTTCTCGAACGAGCAATCCGTCACCGTTCCGGAGGCGACAACTGTAAGAATCGAGCTCGTGAGCGCCGGACGGCGACCGTCACAGTCCTCAAGGAAAGACTGCCCTCAAAGCCGGTGAAGTTCTCGATGCGACCGTCATGAGGAAGAAGGCGCTCGTCGCCTTTCTCGAAGGCACAGATCGCCGAGGCGAAGAGAGCAGAGGTCTGCTCTTCTCGCTTCACATGAAAGCCACCATGATGAAGGTCTCCGATCCGATCATCTTCGGCCACGCCGTTAAGGTCTTCTTCAAGGACCTTCATCGCCAAGCACGCGGCGACCATCGAGGAACTCGGCGTGGACTTCAAAAATGGCTTTGGCGATCTTGATCGCCAAGATCCAGAGCCTCCCGGCGGACAAGAAAGCCGAGATCGAGGCCGATGTTCAGGCCGGCTCTCGCCAGCGGCCCGGCAGTGGCCATGGTGAATTCCGACAAGGGGATCACCAACCTGCACGTTCCCAGCGACGTCATCGTCGATGCCTCCATGCCCGCGATGATCCGCTCCTCCGGTCAAATGTGGAATGCTCAAGGGCAAGCTGCAGGACACCCTGGCGGTGATTCCCGGACAGCAGCTATGCCCGCGTTTACCAGACCGTCGTCGAGTTTTGCAAAAGCACGGGGCCTTCGATCCGCGCACCATGGGCAGCGTGCCGAACGTCGGCCTGATGGCACAAGCAGCCGAGGAATACGGCTCCCACGACAAGACCTTCGAGATCCCCGGCAAACGGCACCGTCCGCGTCGTCGACGACCTCCGGCAAGGTCCTCCTCCAACATGAGGTCGAAGACCGGCGACATCTGGCGCGCATGCCAGACCAAGGACGCCCCCATCCGCGACTGGGTGAAGCTCGCGGTCAACCGCGCCCGCGCCACGCAACACGCCCGCCGATCTTCTGGCTGGACGAAGAACCGCGCCCACGACGCCCAGATGATCAAGCCAAGGTCGACAACTTACCTGAAGGATCACGATACCGCGGGCCTGGACATCCGCATCCTGGCGCCGGCCGACGCCTGCGCAGTTCACGCCTCGAGCGGATCGAAGGCCGGCAAGGACACCATCTCGGTCACCGGCAACGTGCTGCGCGACTACCTGACCGACCTGCTTCCCGATCCTGGAACTCGGCACCAGCGCCAAGATGCTCTCCATCGTTCCGCTGATGAATGGCGGCGGTCTCTTCGAAACCGGCGCCGGCGGTTCGGCGCCGAAGCACGTCCAGCAGTTCGTCGCAGAGAACTATCTCCGCTGGGATTCGCTCGGGGAGTTTCTCGCCCTCGCCGTCTCTCTCGAGCACCTCAGCGAGACCTTCGGCAACGCCAAGGCCAAGGTCCTCGCCGACACGCTCGATGAAGCCACCGGCAAGTTTCTCGACAACAACAAGTCTCCGGCACGCAAAGTTGGCGGCATCGACAATCGCGGCAGCCACTTCTACCTCGCGCTCTATTGGGCCCAGGCCCTCGCCGCTCAGGATCAAGGACCCCGAGCTTAAAGCCATCTTCGCCCCAATCGCCGAGAAGCTCACGGCGAACGAGGAAAAGATCGCCGGCGAACTCCTCGCCGTTCAGGGCAAAGCCTGACCGATGGCGGCGGCTACTACCATCCCGACGACGCCAAGGCCTCTGCCGCGCATGCGGCCGAGCGCGACTTTCAACGAGATTCTGGCAGCGCTTTGAGGCTCACTGGTCTACCTTCTTGGCTTTATAGTGTCTTCGACTGCCTCTCTGATTGCGTGAACGAGCGCACGAACAAGCCCCACGATGACCGCCTCGTTGCCGGAACTGGGGCCCGCCGACAGGTCTCCGGGGTTCCCTCACGCGGAACGCTGATTCTCGTGGCCGGGCTGCTCCTGCTCCAGTTGGCCACCCTCGCCGGGCCTGACCTTTTCCCTGAGGAAGCCTACTATTGGCTCTACGCCCGACACCTCGACATCGGCTATCTCGATCATCCGCCGATGGTCGCCTGGTTGATAGATCTTGGCACAACGGTGTTTGGTCACGGCGAATTTGGCGTTCGCATCTTTGCCTTCGTCTGCCATCTGGTGACCTGTTTTTCGTCTTCCGACTGACGGCGCTCTGCTTTGACCGACGCGCGGCTTGGACAGCTGTAGCCATGCTGCAAGTGCTGCCGTTCTTTTTCATGACAGGGTTCATAATCACGCCCGATGCGCCGCTGACGGCCTGCTGGGCCGGGGCACTCTACTTTCTGGCGCGCGGTCTTTTTTCAGGAAAGTGGCCGCGCTTGGCTGGGTGTGGGCGTTTGCCTCGGAGCTCGGGATGCTCTCGAAATACACTATCGCGCTGATCGGGCTGGCGACGTTGGTTTTCATGGCGCTCGATCTGCAGTCTCGTCGCTGGTTCCGGCACGGCGCACCCTACGGTGCAGTGCTACTGTGCGGCGGTCATCTTTACGCCGGTCCTTATTTGGAATGCCCAGCACGACTGGGCCTCGTTCGCCTATCAAAGCGTGGATCGGGTGGCGGCGCCCGGACGTTTCTCCACCCATGAGCTGCTCGGCTCGCTCCTCGTCATCCTCACGCCAGTCGTGCTTCTTCTCGCGATTCGCGCCCTGGCGTTGCGACGGTCATTCGAGAAGAGACTCTCGGGTAAGACTATTCTGCCAGATCTTCACGCTCGTGCCTCTGGCCGTATTCGTGATCTTCAGCATTACGCACCGCGTAAAACTCAACTGGACCGGGCCGCTCTGGCTCGCCGTGATTCCCGCCATCGCTGCGCACCTGACTGCAGCGCCTTCTGATTCTCACGCGGCGCGGTTGGATGACAACGGTCGCGTTGGCCTGCGTCGATCTATCCCGGCCTTCCTCATCTATCTTGCGTTCGGATTGCCGGGACTTCGGCTACTCGGCGCGAATGGAATTGTTGCCCGTCGGCTGGTCGGAGATGGGTGTCGCGCTCGAGCAACTCAAGCAAGGAGACACGTGAGCAGCACGCAGACGCCGACAGTTGTCGTCGGCATGGACCGTAATTTTATCGCGAGTCGAAGCCGCCTTCTTATGCGATGGATCAGGAGGCGGCAGTCCGCGAAACAACCGGCTCTCATCTCTTTGGAGCAGAATGAGCAGCCTCATGTTCGAATTCTGGACGCCGCCCGCGAGTCTGCAGGGTGCGACGTCTGCTGCTGGTCAGTTTCCGAGCCACAGGACCTCGATTTCGAACGCGATCCGCAAACGCTGCCTCCGCGTGGACCCGATCACCGAGCACCGCCTCACCCGCGACGGCAAACCTATCCGTTCCTACTTTCACCAGCGTGGCTTCCGGCTACAGGATAACGAAGCGACGCTCCGGCCTCCGCCGAAACAGTGCCGATTGGCAGCAGCGCGCTGGGCGGCAATCAGGATCGTTCGACAGAATCGAATAGCTCAATACCGTAGGGTCATAGCATGGTAGACTGCGGCGCCCCGCCGGCAGCGGATGGGCAACAGGGCCGCGATTCCTTCACGAAAGGTAGGCTTGCGCATGAAAGGTGGCGCGGCGCTCACTTGGAACTCCCAGAGCTGAGTTCCCAATCTACGGACCATCCTGCGAGAAAATTATGCTTTCTCTGAGCGGATTCTCGCAGATTCTTGGAATCAACGAAACCTAGACGCAACCAAAGACAAACATGGCTACAGAAATGGAATATCGACGACTTGGGGGCTCAGGCTTCAAAGTTCCTGCGCTTTGTCTTGGCACCGGCACCTTTGGTGGCAGCAACGAATTCTTCAGAGCGTGGGGCACGACGGGTGTCGAGGAGGCAACGCGACTGGTCGATATCTGTCTGGAGGCTGGCTTGAATTTTTTCGATTCGGCCGACATCTATTCTGATGGTCAGGCCGAGGAGGTTCTGGGCGGCGCAATCAAGGGCCGCCGCGACCAGGTGCTTATTTCTACGAAGGCAACCTTTCGCAGCGGTGAAGGGCCAAATGATGTCGGTTCCTCGCGGTGGCATCTGATCCGAGTCAGTCGAAGGAAGCCTGCGCCGCCTCGGCACCGACTACATCGACCTATTTCAACTCCATGGCTTCGACGCGCTCACCCCGATCGAAGAGGTGCTCGGCACGCTCGACGATCTCGTGCGCGCAGGCAAGATCCGCTACCTCGGCTGCTCGAATTTCTCGGGCTGGCATCTGATGAAGTCTCTTGCGATCTCCGAGAAGAACGGCCTCGCACCGCTATGTGGCGCATCAGGCCTACTACTCGCTCATCGGGCGAGAATTCGAATGGGAGTTGATGCCACTCGCACTTGATCAAGAGGTGGGCACGGTCGTGTGGAGTCCGCTTGGCTGGGGACGACTCACGGGTAAGATTCGTCGAGGCCAGCCTCTGCCCGAAACCAGCCGTCTCAAAACGAAGCAGACGGCGGATGCGGGACCACCTGTCGCCGACGATTACCTCTATAAGGTTGTTGACGCGCTCGACGCCGCTGCTGCCGAAACTGGGAAAACTGTCCCGCAAGTTGCGCTCAACTGGCTGCTCCAGCGGCCGACGTATTTCCACGTGTCATCATCGGCGCGCGCAACGAAGAACAGCTGCGTCAAAACCTCGGCGCAGTCGGCTGGAGCCTTACGGCTGAGCAGATCGCAAAGCTCGATGCTGCCAGCGCCAAGACCCCCATCTATCCGCATACTGGCACCAGCAAAGGCTTCGCCGAGCGCAACCCTTTCCCGACATCATAGAGTATTTCTAACAGCCACGGCAACGCTCAAGGGCTAGGGGATCGGCGGTGGGCGCGCCGCCGCCGCAGCAACGCGTTCTACGGTAGGCTTAGGGTGCCAAAGCGTCCGGAAGTAGATGAAATTGGATTGCCGAGATCGATGCGAGTTGGAGGAGCGCTAACGATATTACTCAAGGCTGCGTATGAGTGCCGACCTAGACGACTGGCTCTGGAAGCGGCGGGGCCGGTTCCTTGGCGCGCGGCATCTCCTTTCCGACAAGTTTGTGAAAACTCCTGCTCCATCGAGCGACTCCCTCTTGAGGAGTTCTCCCGCGATCTCTCTCAACTGATCGTGCTGGGCGGACAATACCTGCTTCGCGTCGGCGTAGGCATGGTCGAGAAGGATTTTGACCTCCTCGTCGATATTCCCGGGCTGTCTGCCTCACTGCAGTCGCGCTGCGAGGTCTGACCGTCAGGAAAGGAGATTGGCGCTGGACGCAGCTGACCAGCCCGATGGTCTCGCTCATGCCGTAGACTGCGACCATTTGACGGGCTAGAGCCGTCGCGCGTTCCAAGATCATTTTGAGCCCCGGTAGTCACCTCTCCGAAGGCCAGTTCCTCGGCGGCGCGCCCGCCCAGCAACCGAGAGGCGCTCCATCAGCTCTGCGCGTGCAGGAGGAATTGATCTTCGGTGGGCAACTGCATCGTATAGCCGAGCGCCGCCCGGCCTCGCGGGGACGATGCTGATCTTGTGAACAGGATCGGCGTGTTCGCTGTAGGCGGCGACCAGCGCGTGGCCGACTTCATGATAGGCGACGCGCCGCTTCTCGTCTTCGTTTAGTCGACGGCTTCGGCGCTCGGACCAGCGACGACTTTCTCGACAGCTTCCTCCAGGTCGCTGTTGATTGATGGCGCTCGCCTTGCGACGCGCAGCTAGCAAAGCAGCTTCGTTGAGGACGTTGGCAAGGTCCGCGCCGGACATTCCGGCGGTCGCTGCGGCCAGACGCGCGAAGGTCCGACATCGGCGGAGAGCTTTTTCCCGCGGGCATGCACCTTGAGAATCGCTTCGCGACCATCGGAGGTCCGGCGCGTCGACGACGATCTGGCGATCAAATCGACCGGGACGGAGAAGAGCGCGGTCGAGAACTTCCGGTCGATTGGTAGCCGCGAGCACGATCACCCCGGTGTTTGCTTCGAACCCATCCATCTCCACGAGCAGGGCATTGAGAGTTTGTTCCCGCTCGTCATTGACAGCCCCCACGTGAACGCCACGCTGCCGGCCGATTGCATCCAACTCGTCAATGAAGATGATGCACGGCGCATGCTGCTTCGCTTGCTGGAAGAGATCGCGCACACGCGCGGCGCCCACTCCCACGAACATCTCCACGAAATCTGCCCCGCTCAGCGAAAAGAACGGGACGCCAGCTTCACCGGCGACCTGCACGGGAAAGCAACGTCTTTCCGGTTCCGGGAGGGCCGACGAGCAGAGCCCCCTTTGGAATTCTCGCGCCAAGGCTCTCGTAATCTTTGGGATTTTTGAGAAAGTCGACGACTTCCTTCAATTCTTGTTTGGCTTCATCGCAGCCGGCGACATCGGCGAAGGTCACGCCGGTGTTTTTGTCGATGATGAGTTTTGCGCGGCTCTTCCCGATGCCGAAAACCCCCTCACCCGCTGCCCTGAAGCGTCGTGCGAGTAGAGACCATAAACCAAACAAGATCAAAATCGGAAGCACCCAAGCCATCAGGAACTGCGACAACACACTTGGTCGCGTGCCGCTGAAGTTGACCCCTGCAGACTGTAGCTCGTTGACCAAGTCCGGATCTTCCACGCGTACCGTGCGAAAGAAAAATGGGTTGGTCGGAGCCGGAGTGGACTTGGGACTCGGAGAGATGCCCGGTATCGGACTCGCCGCTGGCTTGACGCTTGGCTGAGTTTCAGCCGGTTTGACGCTCGGCTCAGTCGCTTTCGTTTGGGGAGGAGGACCCGGAACAATTCGGCCAACGATTTCATCCTGCTGAATAGTCGCCTCCGTGACTTCGTCGTCGCGCAACGGCCGCTTTGAACTCACTGTAGGGTATGGTGACAACCGCCACTTGACGAACGAGTTCCTGCCAAACCCATAGCACCACCAACGTGGTGACGAAATAAATGATCAACAGCCGAATCTGAGGATCGAACTTGCCCGGAACCTTAATCTCTGGTGGTGTGCGCTTCTTCATTCGCCGGCCTCATGCCAAAATTGCTCTCGCAACTTCGATGCCAAAGACACGATGAGGCAATCCAAGCTCAATAGCAACCCAACCCTGGCAAATCAGTTAGAATCAAAGAACAGACTTAGAACCTGATAAAGCTAGCGGCGGCGACGGCGAACACGGACATCCACTGTCGACGGCCGGCGCGCCACCCGGTCAATGAAGCGAGCAATCTCAGGGTGCGCCGCGAGCGCTTCGATCGAGCAATAGGTGCGCGCAAGCTCGGACGCGGTAAATAAGCTGTGGATTTTCTTGTGGCAGGCACGGCAGAGAAGAACAACTGTGAGACGTTGACCGCGGGTGAAGTTGCGACGCGTGCGCGGATCGCTTGTGAACGGTGCGGGGAATAAGGTGGTGGCTTCGTCAGGTCCGTGGCAGCTCCGTTGGCAGAGGGCGCAACGTCGTTCTTTCATGGCTCCGCTCCCCGCGCTAAAAAGCAGAGAAGTTTCTCAGGGCGTCCGCACACGATTCCGGGAGCGAGTGGACGTATACGCACATGTCCCGAGTTCGAAACCGGCGCGCTTGTTGGATTCGCGTGGACGATTGAGATGTGCCAGTGGGAAATGCCCCGCCTCCTTTTCCTCAGGTCCGAGCGACCGAAGGACGAGATTAAAGGCCGGATTACCCAACATACCGTCAACCTTTCCCAGGATTGTCCTCAGGGTTGTGGCAGGTTCGGCTAAAGTTTCCGAGGGTTGCGCCGAAAAGCAAGCCACATGAGCCTTGGGAAAGATCAGAGGTAGTACGGAGAGAGGGCCGCATAGGGAATAAACGTCACGAAGTCATCGCTCTCTGTGATAGCTCGGCGACCATGTGTTCGCTCCTGTGAAATCTCCATGCAGGCAGGCAGTGCCCCAGCCATCGCTGTCGCCAGCCAACCGAAAGCGTTCCTCTGCCGTGAGAGCTTCATTTCCCGGACAGAATGGGACAGCTCGCCAGGAATGTTGCTGTCTGAGTTCGCTTCCCCGACCGGCACAAGATTACCGCCGCGCTTGGCGCGCTCCGGCGCGATAATCACCTGGATTCGCCGGTGATCCTGTTTTCGCGAATTTTCGGACATCGCCGAGTCAGCTCGAAGTTGGCTACTTCTCCACATATAAGTCCTCCCGGCGCGACGATTTTCAGCACTATCGGGTCCGCTACTCAGAAGTACGACGAATTGCGTAACCGCCAGTGGACGAGCCGAACCCAGAGCCGCTTGGCGCAAGCGCCTCCGCAAATTCTCGAGATTTCATCGTGGCGACCATTTTTACGCTCTCGGCGACCACTTCGATACCTTGACGCAGCGTTTGCATTTCGTTGCACATCGACTTACTGCTCAGAAACACGTTACAACGATGAATCTTGAACTCGAGAACAAAGCTCGCCTCGTCACGGCATCCAGTGGCGGCATAGGAAAGCGAAATTGCAGAATCGCCTGGCTCGAGAGGCGCGACCGTAGTCGTCAAGCGGGCGCACGGCTGCAAGCGTTGATGCTGCTCTGGCTGACATTCGCAGGCGGGTTCCCGGACGCAAAGCTGGAGAGCCTGGCCGCTGACAATGGCACCGCCGCAGGCACCGAGGAAACCATCCGGAGGTTTCCGCAGGTGGAGATCCTCATCAATAATTTGGGCATTTACGAGGCAGTGGGCTTCTTCGAAGAGACTGACGAGGGCGTGGCAGCGGCTCTTCGAAGTCAATGTGCTCAGCGGGGTCCGACTGGCGCGTCACTACCTGAAAACGATGCTCAGCTCGGAAGAGCGGCCGAATCATCTTTATCGCCAGTGAAGCTGCTGATCAGCCCGTCACCGGAGATGGCGCACTACAGCGCGACTAAGACGATGCAGCTTTCGCTCTCCCGCAGCCTGGCGAGAACTTACCAAAGGCACAGCCGATCACGGTTAATACGATCATGCCCGGCTCCACGCAAGACCGAGGGCGTCGCTAAGTTTGTTCAGGAGATATTTCCCGGCGAGCCGCCCGAGGAGGCCGAGCGCCGTTTCATGCAGCAGAATCGACCCACATCGCTGCTCGAACGGCTCATTGAACCGCAGGGAGATCGCGGATTTTGTCACCTTCGTTAGCAGTCCGCGATCATCGGCGATCAATGGCGCGGCGCTCCCGCGTCGATGGCGGTCTCGTGCGGAGTGTATTTTGATCCTCGGGACGGCGCCGGTGAGTGCCTATCGCGATTGCTCGGCAGCTCATTGACGCCGCCCACTCAGCGGATCCCAAGCAGGTGGGCGATCGACCGGCTGAGCTTGTCTATGCCGATCGGATGGAGGCGTGGCTTTTGCAGCTCTGCCCCGGCTTCTTCGGAATTGCTTCGTCTCGCCGCCAGATGCCAGCATCTCGAGCGCTGGACCGTTCCACGCAACTCCTATCCTGAGGGCCGAGCCGGCTATCTCACCTGGCGGAAACTTCCTCTACGGAAAGCAGGCGGCGCGCGCCCGAGACTTGCTCGTCCAGGGCGGCGTGAGTTCGAGGAAGCCGACGATGCGGCCAGCTGGGTCGCGAAGAGCGGACTGCAAACCAACCCGAACACACAACTTCTGGAAGACGCCGCCTGCCTCGTTTTCCTTGAAAATGAAATCTCCACCTTCGCCGCAGAGCACGCCGAGTATCCACGCGAAAAGTTCATCACCATCGTCGCGAAAACCTGGCGCAAGATGAGCCAAGCTGCCCGTGACGCTGCCGCCCGCATCGATCTGCCTCCGGCCCTGGCCGAGATCTTCGAGAAGCAGTCACGGCCTCGGAAAGCGTAGCTAAGAAGTAAAATGTCACTCGGTGGGCTCTAGCGTCGCTGCTCGCGCCGGCGTGGCGGCATTGAGGACACGTCACCGCCACAGTTCCAGCGCACACAGCGGTCACCGTCGTTCAGGTCACACCGCGAATGAAAATTCGTCTTCTATTTTTCGGCACTCGAGTTTCCCACGCTGCCGTAATGTCTTGCCATTAATCAGTGTTTGCCTATAAGCGATGAAGTATGGTTTCAAGCCGAGCAGCATGCAGCGAAGTGCACGCGGAGTGATTCTTCTCTTGGTCGGAGTTTTCGCGTGCCTACAGCACTGTCTTAGGTCCCAGCGAATCGCTTGCACTCAGCCCGAGGTTGGACTGTCGTGCGGGGCAGACTCGTCGGGCACGGAGCGTTTGGACCTAGACACGCCCGTTGGCGGGATGAGGCTAACGTTACACAATAATAAATTTGGACGTTCATCTCTGGTGGTGTCGAGACCCGATGGCAGGTTCGCCTTTAGAAATATACCCTCAGGCCGTTACTCTCTTGAAGTATGGTTTCCGAACAGACCTTACCCGAGAACATTCGCATTCAGGACGAATCGAGCGCCGGTCTCCGATATAGGCACGATCAGACTCTGGTAATCGGCAACCTCCTCCGGTGGAGCCGATCACGTAAGTAGCAGCGGATGAGTCAGGCGCGATGGCGACTTTCTGCCGGCTGCGCGGCATCTGCATCGCGCAGGATAGCAAATCTTTCCTCCGAGTGCAGTTCGCGCAATGAAATTTCGAACCTACTGGTTGCGGCGCACTGATCGAACCGTGAAGTTCCGCGATTTTCCTTCGAGCTTTACCAAACCTAACTGCTCGGCCGTTTTCAGCAGGTCATTGAAGGAGAGAAAGCCATGCGCGCGCTCGTTGAAGCCTGGGTTTCGGCGCTTCAACGCCGGCTTGATCATCGATCCCCAAATTGGATCTTCACCACGTTCCTCTTCCAGCGCTGCCAGGGTCGCCACCGAGGCATCAAGAGCTTCTTCGCGCGTTGGTCCGGCATTCAGGCTCATCCGATTCGTCTTTCGGCAGAGTCTGCCTGTCGGCTTGGGCGCACCTTCTGACGTTTGCGCTCCTCGCGCACCAGGTCGTCGTAATAGAGGAACTGGTCGCAGTTACTGATAAAGAGATCCGAACTCGAGCTCTTGACGCCTACACCGATGACTGTCTTGTCGTTTTCGCGCAGTTTGCTCACCAGCGGCGAAAAGTCGGAATCACCGCTGAGAATCACAAAGGTATCCAAATGCTGTTTCGTGTAGCAAAGGTCCAAGGCGTCGACCACCATCCGGATGTCGGCGGAATTCTTGCCCGACATGCCTGACGTGAGGAATTTCGATGAGCTCGAATGCGGCTTCATGAAGGTCTTTCTTGAACTCCTTGTAGCGATCGAAGTCGCAATAGGCCTTCTTAACAACGATGTGCCCGCGTAACAGCAATCGCTCGAGAACAAGCTTGATGTTGAAGGGAGGAAACAGGGCGGTTTTCGCACCTAAGGCAATGTTCTCGAGATCGAGGAATACCGCCATGGTTGCATCCACGGCCCGAGGCGCATCGCTTGATCCTCCCTCCACTTCTTTGCCATTCCCTGGCATGCCTAATCGTCGCCGTCAGGAATCTGCCGTGCGTTTGTACTCTCCTGGTGAAGTCTGATGCACTGGTGGTCTTGGCGCAGGTTTGTTCAACACGGCCTCCGCCGCAACCAGACAAAGATCGTCTGCCAGGGGCTGATCTCCGGAAAACTTCAAGATATCGTCGACGATCGCTTCGGTGAGATCGCCGATGTCCAGCTTGAGATTGTCGCTCATGGCGCGCTGCAGCCGCTCCATGCCATAATACTCATCTTGCGCGTTCATAGCTTCTTCGACGCCATCGGTAAAGAGGAGGAAGATATCATGCTCCCGGAAGCTCATGGTCAAAGACCTGGTATGCCGCTTCCGGAAGAAGACCCAGGGCCGGATTCTTCTTGAGGTCTTTGTAAACTGGACGAATCTCGCCTGTTCGACGATTCCCCATCAAGCGGGCTGGGATGTCCTGCGGACGCGCATCGCGCGGTCCCTTTTTGCGTATCGAGAGACGATGAAACAGGCGGAGACAAAGATAACTCGGTCGGTCCGCTCATTGTGTCGTAGAAATGATGGTTAAGGTGTGAAGGAACAGCCCGGGATCCTCACCGCTTTGCGCCAGGCCTCTGCAGCAACGTTCGCAAGATCGCAGTCACCAGGGCGGAGCGAGTGCCATGCCCCATCACGTCGGCAATCGAGAACCCCAGCACATTGATCGTTCAGTTTGATGACATCAAAGAAATCACCACTCACCGACATGGCGTGCGCGGTAGATGTGGTGAAAGTTCAACGTGAAGCGGCCCTCGTCCACGTGAGTGGGAACCTGTGGACAATCTCGGGGCAGAAAGGCTTGTTGGAAATCTCGAGCCATGTCTAGGTCGCGCTGAATTTCGGCCGTCTTCGCAGCCAGCTCAGTCTTCAAGTCTTCCTGGTAGCGGAGCAGTTTCCCAGACATTGCTGAAAAATCTTGCGCGAATGCTTCCATCTCGTCTCCGGTTTAATCGCATCGACGCTGGTCAGGGCCGTTTTCGGTCTAGAGATTTCCCTCCCGCTGCGCGCGCTCTTGCGTGACGAAAGCACCGTGGCAGCCATGGCTTCTGCGCCTTGGCTCAAAGTTTTAAGCGGCGCGAGAATGAATTTGTCTGCCAGATAAATGACCAGTGCCAAAGAAGCTAGAATGATCAAGGTTCCCGGCAATCGCCAGCACAGCCGCACGCTGACGCAACGGAGCGAGAATGTTCGAGCGCGGGCGAGTGGACGATAACATAGACCGGATCGCCGTAAATTTGCTGGTCCAGGGCATACAGACCGAGGATCCGAACGGATGAAAACCTAACCATACTCGATGCTTTCCCATCCAACGGAGGCGATGAACCAACCTGGAGAGGCTGGTTGCAAATGGCTGACCGCCCGTTGGGAAATCTTATCTCCAGTCGGGACGAAACTCCGGTCGGACAACTGCAAAGAGAACGGTCCCGTCCTGAGCAATGACTTCGGCGCTGGCGTCAGCCGCAACCGACGAGAACAGTGACCGAAGCCAGCAGGGTGGAAATATTGACGACAGCCTTGAGCACGCCGATGGCCGATCCGGAAGCTTCGGGCACAATCGGCAGAGCGATGTCAAGGGCGAGCGACGCCGGCGCTTTCGTCGTACTGAAAACCCTCAAGAAAGCCTGTCCGCGACTCAGACGCATGGCCTCGCGCCACCAGGTCTTAGTCGATTGATCGTAGGCTGAGGGTCGCGAGGTCGCGGCAACTACCTTCCCGGATCGCCCGACCACAATCAGCTCCGCGAAAGATCCAGTTCTTCCTGCCAAAATCGCGCAACCTCGCAGAAAGTGGATTGTTCAGAACCGATTGAACCTGGGGACTGTCCAGCCGCAATGAAGACCAGACCGATCTCGATCTGTTGGACACGCAATTTCCAAGCGTCCGAGGAAAGGTCGAGGTGCAGGATCCTCTTCAAACTCCAGGAGTGTGGCCACTCCGCCAAGGCGAGAAGCAGGTCATTGAGACCGCCGATGCAACGCTCTACCGCCAACCGGATGCTGCGGGCCACCTGGATCGACTCACTGCGAAACATTCCACCCTGCTCAGCGACTCGCTGCCGGTAGTCCAGCGTCCAGATCACCCCGATGGCCACCAGCAAAAGCAGAACCGGGGCCAATACCAGGACGGCCACCAGCTTAGTCCGCAAGCTAAGTTTCATGGAGGAGAATTCGGCCGGAACGATTGCGAAGTTCGGACACCACACTCTGGAAATCAATCAGATAATCGGGCAAGGAACGGTGAGAGGGCCGCCGAGCGCACCAACACCGCCGCGCGCCGGCATCGGAGTAACAAATCAGCGTACGTGGCGCGGTATCGATCGTCTCAGATCAAAAGCGGGCTTGCCAGAGAAGAAGAGTTGCGCAAGGCTGGCAAGTTCCACATTCGCTACGGCTATGAGCATCATCGAAAAATTGAGAGCGAACAGCTCAAGAAAGATGTCCCACAATTTCAGGTGGGCGACACCGTCCGGGTGCATACGCGGGTCATCGAAGGGGATAAAGAGCGTATCCAAGTTTACAGTGGGATCGTGATTGGCCGCAAAGGCACCGGGCTAAACGCAAACTTCACCGTTCGGAGGGTAAGCTACGGGGAAGGCGTTGAGCGCGTCTTTCCAGTCAACTCGCCGCGGATTGCCAAAATTGAGATTGAGCGAAAAGGTGAAGTCCGTCGCGCCAAGTTGAATTACCTTCGCAAGCGCAAGGGAAGTCGGCCACTGCAGTCAAGGAAAAGTCGCAAGAGAAGTCAGCCTAGTCCGCTTCTGACCAATGCCCTGCTCATTTGGGCACGAGCGCGCTCTCAGAAGCGGGGCATTCTCCTTATCGCCGGCATGGATGAAGCCGGCCGCGGACCACTCGCCGGGCCTGTCGTCGCTGCGGCGGTCATTTTCCTTGAGCATCGCCGCTTCGGCGGCCTGAATGATTCAAGAAGTTAACGCCAGAATTCCGGGCGGAGTTGTTCATGCAAATCGCCAATGCTACGCATGTGCATTGGGCAGTTTCGGTCCAGGATGTTGTCACCATCGACACGATCAACATCCTCCGGGCGACACACCGAGCGATGTGCCAGGCGATCAGCGCCTTGCCCTCGTCGCCGGAACACGTCTTGATCGACGGTCTCCCGGTGCCCAACTTCCCCTCGCCGCACACTGCGATCGTTGGGGGCGACGAACTCAGCCTTTCCATTGCAGCCGCGAGCGTCATCGCCAGGTCCTGCGGCCGGGATCATGGCGAGTTGATAATCTTGCCGATGCGGTTTTCGACGGCATAAGGCTACGCCACGCCAGGCCATCTCTCGTCTTGCGCAAATATGGATGATCCACCGATTACCGTCGCTAAAACTCTCCGCAAATCAGCGCAGCCGAATATTCTATGAAATTGGCCTTCGATAGCGGTGCCTGATCATGGACCATTCCATGGGCCTTTGGACCACTGTTCTGCAAAGGCGCAATATTCGCTCAAAACGGCTTTCCCGATTTTACCATTCATTGCGGACAAAAATCGAGGTCAGGCGTTCAAGAATCCTTGTACCAAATTCGAAGGACATGAACCTATTTTCGAGGAGTCAGAAGCGTCAAACCAGTTGGAATTGGACCTGACAACTATTAACCAGTTGTTGCTTCCGACATGGAGTTCGGGATTATCTCAGCTAACACCATTAAGTCAAGCACGCTCTATCCAGTTTCATACACTTTAAATGTTTTGTACGCCTTCAACTCAGCACGGAGACCGATCGCAAAACCACAAACCATTCAGCATGTTGTCAGACACCAGCAACAAGCCACGAGTAAACAAAAAACTACAGGCTCCAGGACTTCATGTGGGACTTTCATGGATTTCTACATAGATCACCCAACCAAGCATATGATAAGTTACCTCCCTCTGAGTCATTGATTTACTATCTTTAAACAAACCATTTATTAAAAAAAACCATCAAAGTAGTGACATATCATGCAGTTTATTCAAAATTATAAACTATAGGCACGAACTTTGTCTGCATCACCTAAACATATATAAATCAAGAAGGACCACAGACTGTGATGATTACATCTGTTAGAACTATTAATGGATAAATCAGTTATTAACCTTTTACGGTTTTGGAGGGACCTACGAAGTATACCCATAAGCTGTCTCTCAGACAGGATGCTTAAAAAAATTTTCTGTTTCAAACAGTTTTTAACACGCATGAAGTTGAATCCCAAAATATTAGTATGGCACTCCCAACTATAAACCTCTTTGATCCACCAAAACTAACGGGAATATCAAGTCCAATATTATTATCACATAAAATATTCAGCACCATATTTGTTTAATCTGACTGATCGTCATACGTCGTCAGCACGACTATAAACCAAGGTACCAGACTAAAACTCTATATAAGTTGTATGAGGCACTGGGGTTCCACCAGATCCGTTATACGACCAGATCGTGTTACTCATCCTCATCTGAACATTATAAGTGTGTCATGATTTTACTGTTATATTCATGAAGGTTCACAGAAGAAATGCCAGAGTTCTGAAACACAAGTAGAATTAACCTAGTCTAGGTCACCAAACAAAAAATATCATTCCCAATTAACGGCATCGATAACTGCATAAATCAAAGAAAGTCAAAAACAGATTGGGCATAGCCACGCCATGCCAACTCAGGAACTCTACCATTAATGGTTGTCATTACTACACTCCTGAAATGGACTTACCAAATAAGTCGATATTTCAAAGTCATAAAGCTACCAGCATATCAAAATTTACCATCAGAACACATGGAGGAAGAATAAAACCACGATTAAGTTTATCAAATAAGATGCAAGTTACCAGCAAGGAATGAGTTGATTTCAGTCTCTATTCCACTATATGAGTTGAAAAATAGAACTCATAAACTTTGCCTCTACAGACACCTGCATGAAACGTTTTAGCCACTCCCAGCCAACCAGAGTTGTTGCTCCGACTGAAAAATCAGAACTTTCCAGTGCAAAAGTCAGGTTGACCTCCTCCTAGTTTGGTGATATCTGAAGAACACCACTGTCATAGAATTTCTGCGCGATATCATGCAGGCAAATCTCAGCGCGCACGAACTTTCGACTTCCAGTCCGGACGAAAATAATTCTAACCGCTGGCAGGGATGTCCTCGAAGTCACGAATCGATGTTACACAGCCGAAATCCTGCCGGGCGACGATCATCTCGCTCCCGACGGACCGCGTCATGGAGGTGCTCTCCGAACACCAATGCCAAGGCTGGCTCGAGGGGGTAGCTGCTAACCGGGACGGCATGGATTTTTAGTTGTTACGAGGCGTTCGTTCACATCGTGGACTCGATGTTCAATCAGCACGCGAAGTGGTTAAAGGTCTGCCTGACACATTCCGTGGCGCCGACCGATCGCGCTCGCTCAACTACTTGCTCAGCTCACACGTTTGGCGCCAGGATCACAACGGTTTCAGCCACCAGGACCCCGGCTTCATCGACCACGTGGTCAACAAAAGGCTGAAATCATCCGCGTCTACACTGCCACCGGACGCTAATTGCCTACTGAGCGTAACTCGCCATCGCCGCCTCCGCAGCCGCAACTATGCAAACGTGATCGTCGCTGAGCAAGCAGCCGGCGCCTGTATCGGCTGACGATGGAACAGGCAGTTCACCATTGCACTGGCCGGCATCCGGCATTTGGAAGTGGGCAAGCAACGATCGAGGGAATTGAACCCGATGTCGTCATGGCGTGCTGCGGCGACGATCCCGACGCTTGAAACATTGGCCGCCGTCGACCTCCTGCGACAGTACGCGCCAGAACTCAAGGTGCGAGTGGTCAATGTGGTTGACCTCATGAAAATTCAGCCCGCTGAGGAGCATCCGCACGGGCTGCCGGCAAAACCAGTTCGACGCAATCTTCACCACGGACAAACTTCGATCATCTTTGCTTTTCACGGCTATCCGCTGGCTGATTCACCGTCTCATGCATCATCGGACCAACCATAAGAATTTGCATGTGCGTGGATATAAGGAAGAAAGGGACCACCACTACGCCGTTTGATATGTGCGTCCGCAACCAGCTCGACCGCTTCAACCTGGTCAGTGATGTGATCAATCGCGTTCCCGAAGTTGGGCGCGCGCGCAGCTTATGCGCAACAGGCGATCCGCGAAGCTGCTCGATCACCGAAGCTACATTACCGAACACCGGCGACGACATGCCTGAAAATTCGTGAGTGGCAGTGGAGGCGGCGCGGCCACTGAGCAAGACGGCCATCGCGGATACCGCAGCAGGACAATGTTTGGAGGCAATTTCGCCAGAGAGAGGCACCTGGAAACCGCAGAGGTGCTTTCTTGTCGAATTGCGCCTCCTTGGCGGGACGCCTGGTGCAACCGCCTCTCCAAATGTTTCCCAAGGCTTGCGATGAGATAGGTGATCACGCCATTCTTCGGCTCCGATGGCCCAGCTTCTTGAGATCCTGAGCACACTCCCAAGGCGGGACTTCGCCGCTGGCGAGACAATCGCATCGCCGGAGGATAGCACGACAGGGAATGCTCTTCTTCTTAATCGAAGGGCGAAGTCGGAGGTTTCCAGAGGCGAGGTGCCACTGGCATCAACCTCGGAACCCGGCTCGGTCTTTGGTGAGATGTCAGCATTGCTGGGCACAAGCCACCGCGCCAGCGCGTGAGAGCTGTGGAGCCCTCTTCCTTTTACGTCGTTGAGAAGACGGGCGGGGCTTCCTGCAAAACCATCCCGTCATCTCCATGCATGTCTCCAGAACTTCTCGCGCGACGCCTCGATGCTTTTAAACAAATATCTGGTCGATGTCCGGCAACAATTCGAGGGCCGCTGACCATCTCGGTATGATCTGATGAGGTGCTTGAAGTGCTCATGCATCGACAGCGGAGGCCACCGGTGCGCTGAGTCTCTCCTGTTTCGATCGCGAGGCGCTTTAGGCATGCGCCGTCGAGGAAAACCATTCCGCAGTCATCGCCTCCAAATCGAAGACGATCGAGGTCGGACGCTGAGCCGATCTGACGGCCTGGATTGAACACCCAGGTGTTCTCGATTCGATCGATCCATCGAACCCTCCGGATAGAAAGGTGCGTTGTGAATGTGGCCGGAAAGCACAAAGTCCGGACCGAAGCGACGAGATCCCACTCGAGCAAATATCCGTCTCCGGCAAACTTTTTCCCTGTCCAGCTGACTGGCGAACGGTCGGGGGCGCATGATGTATCCAGATCCACTTGCCGATGACCCGGGTTGCGGCCTGCGCGCAGAAATTGTTCGGAGCTCAGCGCACGCGAGACCGGCCCATCCCACCAGGGACACAAGGGTTACCAGTTGGCATTCGGGGGCGAAATTTCGTTCGCCGTCCACGAAGAGGCCATCCCCGCGAACGCGCAGCAGCCATTTGGCGAACCATTCGCCCGCGGCATTCCGCGCATCCGCGTCATGATTTCCCGAGAACGACACAGCAAGCGCGTCTGGCCCCGCAAACGCCGTGAGATATCGCTCAATTACCGCAATCTGAACGTCGGGGTCCAAGGCACCCGCAGCGTCCAGGAGATCTCCACCGATCGCCGCCACGTCGAAGGTCGCGCGTTTGCCAGCAGCCAATCGAACTGCTTCAAACTATAGTGGAGATCGGCAACGTAGAGGATTTTCACGGCGCGTGATCCAAAGCACTGGACACGCACAGTCGTGCTGCACGCCGGCAAGCTCGCTCTCGCACCCATTGGCCAGGATGGCGCCAGATCCTATCGGCCGAGAGAGCCGGTGGTGTAAGCTTTCTCCGCGCACTGCAAAGCCCGAGGGGTTAGGTGGCGCCATGTTCTTGCCGGAGCAACCAGGCTCAAGATATCGTGGTTGCGAAGCCATTGCGTATACATGCGGTCCGAGTCGACCTCCGGTAACTGGCGCGACCTACTGCGACTCAGACGGGTCGCCGAGCGCGTGCGGGCGATCTTGTTTCCGGCCGCCAAGACCGGCAGCACCTGACGGCTCGGGCAAGCGGGCGAAAATCTGGCACGTCCGCCACCTGCAAAAGAACGGCTATAAAATCACTCTTCCCGAAACTTTCGTGCGCCACATGGGGGCGAGGTCGACATTGTCTGCCGCGATAAGCGGCAGCAATGAACTCGTCTTCGTTGAGGTAAAGACACGGACATCCGAGGACTTCGGGCGTCCGCTGGATGCGGTTGACAGGAAGAAGCGGCGCTTGATCTCTTCGTGGCGCCATGACAGTGAGCTCAGAATGCTCGACATGCCCGATATCGTCTCTTCAGCTTCCGACGTCGTGGAAGTGGTCATCTCCAGTCCACAACAGAGGTGCGCCACATCGAAAACGCCTTTCGCATGCCGGATAACTATTCCTCATTGATCCGGAATCCGAAATTATCGCAAAACCGGCTGCCGGTGGATTGACCCACTGGCAGCATCACCATTCCTAATGCGCATCCTTTCCGGCATCCAGCCTTCAGGCACTCTGCACCTTGGCAACTATTTTCGGCATGATGAAGCCTGCTATCGAGCTTCAAGCATCGCGGGGAGTGCATTCTATTTCATTGCCGATCTCCACGCGCTCACGACGGTTCGTGATGCCGGCGAGCTCAGTGAGAACATACGCAACGTCGCCATCGACTTTCTTGCCTGCGGCCTCGATCCGCGCCGCGCTTGCTTCTTTCGCCAATCGCAGGTGCCGCGCAGTCACCGAGTTGGCGTGGATCACTCAGCACCGCTGACTGCCGATGGGGTTGCTCGAGCGGAGCCATTCTTACATAGGACAAGGTGCAGCGAGGGATCGCGGCGTCGCGCACGGATCTCTGGCTTACCCGCGTGCTCATGGCAGTGGATATTCATCTACGACAGCGATGTGGTCGCCCGTCGGCAGGGACCAGAAACAACATATCGAGGTCACGCGCGACCTCGTCCTCAAGTTCAATGAAACGTTCGACCCGACTCTGAAGCTGCCCGGGCCGGAGCATTTCCGCGACGAAACGGCGCGCGGTTCACTGGACTCGACGGCGAGAAGATGAGCAAGAGCTACGGCAACACCATCGGTATTCATCTTTGAAGAGGGACGCTCCTCCGAAAGAAAGTGATGGGTCTCGGGACGGATTCGACGCCCGTCGAGCCAGCCTACAGCCTCTCGAGCAGTCGACGATTCTGCAGCTCTTTACAAGCTCGTCGCGACTACGTCCGATTATGCTCTGATGGAGGACCAATTTCGCGCCAGAGGCGTTGGTTATGAGTGAGTTCGAAGAGAAGACTCTTTGCCGCAGCTGTGGGAGTATTTTCCGCAACCGATGCGACGGCGGCGAGGGAAGATCCTCGCCGAGCCAGGCTATGTCGGATCGAACTGGTGCTCGGAAGTGATCGGCTGAGCGAATCCAGGTCGCCGAAGAAGTGATGTCCAGAGTGCGCTCCGGCGACCGGACTTTAGAGCGCTAAACAGGAGACTGAAGTCCGTTATCACGCGGCGATGCAAAGATGCCGTTCGCCCGGATGGGCACTTAGGGTTTCGCGGCCTGATCGTCAGCAACGCAGCTTTAATTCTGCCGGTCGTCAGCGGTCATTTGCCTCAGGAGTAGTTGCCTGGACGACCCTTGGGCCGAGGTTAACTTTGTCAAGATCGAGGTAATGCTGGGATCAACCTTCGCCATCGCTTGTGCTGACGGCTTGTCGATCAGTCTTCAGAAGACCGTCTTGCGCTCAGCCGGTAATCATGCATCCCATTTCTCTCTCTCGGCAGCTCGCGACGGCCGGATCGTCGTTCCACCATGTGCCATGAGGCTCAACAACTTCGTGGCGTTCTTCTTCACTCAGAGCGCTCAATCCCAGCTTCAGACCAAGCCCGACGAGCCCTTAAACTGCATCGAGAACTTTCCGCACCAGCTCGCGCAAGCCCAGGATCTATTTCCAACATCTTCGTCCGCATTGCCTTGAAAAATTCTCGGTTGGCGCGCTGGAGCGTCTCTCACGTAGTTGTTGCAGCAGGATCCTCCAGCTGCCTTTCGCGGACGGCGAGAAACCGCTGGCGCGTCTCCTCCGGAACTCGCTCCAGAAATCTCATCATAGCCTGCTCCCCTCGTCCCCTCTCTCAGAGGACTCGGCCGGAGTTGTCTGCGGAGGAGCGATGGCGTTGGTAGTCTCGTGCATGTGCCGGGCGCGCCCGAGCAAGCCAGCCACGCGAGGATCCCGGCAGCGAAAAGTTGATATCTCATACGCGTGAAAATTTAACGCTTCGGCTGATCAAAAGTTACGCCGATCATCCAGCTGTTTCATATGGACAATAAAGGAATGCGCTTCCGAGCGACCATTGCACGGCTGGCTAAATTCAGACCGCCGCGTTTTTGCAGTTGGTGGATTGTTTCCCTGCGGCTTGGCAGCTGATGTGCGAGTGGCGCGGTAGCCGAATAATAAAGGCTGCCCCTGCCCAGGGCACACTCTCGACCGCTATCGAACCTCCGTGCGCCAGGATGATATGCTTGACGATCGCGCAATCCCAAGCCAGTCCCACCACCGCGCCCGCGTGAGCGAGTCACTTGTGAACGCGATAGAATCGCTCAAAGATGTGCGCCTGATCAGCATATGGGAATGCCGGGCCCATCATCCGAAAAACGATTTCAACATCCGGGCCGACCCGCCGGCTCCTGACACGAATAGCGATCTCATCCGAGGTTGCGTGACGCAGAGAGATTTTCCAAGAGATTCTCAAAGACCTGCTCGATGCGATTCGGCATCGACATCGGCAAATGTTGCATCCGGGATGCCGCATTCACTGGTGACGCGAGCTTGACGCTCGGAAATCGCCGGCGTGATGCGCTCAACAACTCCGATCCAGAAGCAGCGGCAGATCGACGTTGGCGAAGGTCAGCTGCACCGCAGAGCGATGCCTCGGATGAGAGAAGGTCAAGAGGTCCTCGATCAGCAGGCTGAGACGTTGGCCATTTTTCGCCACTCGCTTTTAACCAGACTTCGCGTCGTGGTCGCGATCATCCAGCGCTCCGTCCAGCAGCATCTCGACATAGCCATTGATGATCGCCAGAGGCGTGCGGAATTCATGCGCGACACATTGGCGACAAATTCCCGGCGAACCTCCTCAAGATCCTTTACCCTGGTGACGTCGTGGAAAACGATGACTGCGCCGAGCGGTCGAGCTTTTCGCCCCGGAGTTAAACCATTCGCATCAAACTTCCGGTGTGCTTGGTCGCGTCACCTCTCGCGGTAGCAACACCGCAGTGAAGCTCGATAGTGTCGCTGCAACTCCATCGAACAGAGTCTTCTCAATGGCTTGCTGGAGTTCGGGATTGAAGAAAACCTCGATGATGGTGCGGTTGACCGGATTGCTTTGAGGCCGAGCATCCGCTCCAGGTGATTCGTTGGCCAAACGGATTCGCTGCGCGCGGTCGCGTAATCACCACTCCCTCGACCATGCTCGAGAGAATTGCTTTCAAACTGAAACCCTCCGCGGCAATCTGCTGATCGAGCTGTTGGAGCAACTCTCGGAGATCCGGCGCACATCGGCATATGTCTCCTGAAGCAAGCCCTGGTGGGAACTCAGCAACACCGGTCGAAAATCACCCTGCGCCAGGCGCCGCGAGAACGGCACGAGCTCATTGAAGGGAGTGACGATGCGGAAATAGGTCAAAACTCCCGCGACCACCAAAGCTCCCAGGAGAATTTCTGTCCAAGGAGTCAAGAGTCAATCACCGCATTGAAGCGGTAGCCCCCCTCCTCGCACCGTCTCCAGCTTCGCTGAGTGCTTACCAAGTTTTTCTCTCAACCGGCGAATGTGCGTGTCCACCGTCCGTGAATCAATCGGATTCTGGTAGCCCCAAACATCGTAGAGAAGAGTTTCCCGCGACTGGGTGCGTCCCCGACGTTCGATCAGCACGGCGAGGAGTTTAAACTCGGTGCCGGTCAGATCGAGACGCCGTCCCTCCAGCCGGATATCGAATTTGTTCTTGTCCAAATGGAAGCTCACCGACCTCGAGGAACATCGCTCGCACTCGGGACCGCGATCTGCGCAGCAGCGCCTGGATTCGCAAGAACAAGCTCGGCGCGGACTGAACGGCTTCGTAACGTAATCGTCAGCGCCGACCTCCAAGCCGTGAATTCGTTCGTTCGGTTCTCCTCTTGCGGTCAGCATGAGAATCGGAAGCAGCTCAGTTTCAGGATCCTTCTTGAGGGCCTTGCACACGGAATGTCCATCCATCCCCGGCAGCATCAGGTCGAGCACCAGCACCTCCGGTCGATTCTCGCGGGCCATTTGCCAGTGCCGGTAAGTCCATCGTAGGCAACCAGGACAGAAAATCCGGCCTTATTCAGGTTGTACTCAGCAAGTCAACGACATCGCGCTTCGTCTTCGACGAGGAGCACCGTATCGCGCATAACGCTCCGGCTCATAGCCGAAGAAGCTGAAGCCTTGGCAAGCGGAGAAGACTTCGCTGACGCCGACATCGCTTGATAGAAAAAGATTCGGGCCACTCGCATCGATGCTCAGAACAAGGAAACTGAACCGCGGTGGCCCGAATATGCTGCCTTAACCGATAGTTTAGACGCTGCGGAATGTTCGATGTTCAAAGAAAAATTCAAAACGCGTCGCCGATTTCACAGTGAGGTTGCGTAAGGCATTCATAATGAGTCCGCAAGGTGCCAGGCTGGACAAAACAAAAAAATTCGCTGGATTCCTTCTTTCAGATTTCAGCGATTCGGGAGCGAAGCTTTCTCGCGCTATGGCAACGCTGCAAGCCGTTCAGGCCGACATTACCACGCTGCAGGTGGATGCGATCGTCAACGCGGCGAACTCCTCTCTGCTCGGCGGCGGGGGGTTGATGGCGCCGTTCATCCGAGGGGCTGGACCTGGCTTGTTGGAGGAATGTCGCACCCTGGGCGGTTGCGAGCCGGGGAACGCGCAAACTCACGAAGGGGGTAGCAGTCTGCCGGCGCGTTGCGTTATTCATACGGTCGGGCCGGTATGGCACGGCGGTCACAAAGGCGAAGCCGAACTGCTGGCGTCCTGCTATCGACGGGTGCTCGAGATCGCCCGGGAGAACAACCTCCGCACCGTGGCGTTCCCATCGATCAGCACCGGCGTCTACGGATATCCGTTCGAACAAGCGGCGGCGATCGCCGTGAGCCACCGTCAGCGAGGTCATCGACGCGGAACCCTCGTCTTTCGACAAAATCGTGTTTTGCTGTTTCTCCGCTCGCGACCTAGAAATCTATAACAAATTGCTGAAAAGCTAACGGCTGCAGCCTCGCTCGTCCTTTTTCTTGGCGCGGTCTGCTCGTCCTTTTTCTGGTCGGGTCGCGGCGTCAGGGTAGCGCAAAGGTTGAAACGGTTGCTCTTCGGTATAGTTAGGATCCCAGTAAATCTCGGAAGTCCTTTTCCATTTCAGTCCCTCGTCTGGCATCAGCGAATTCTCCTTCAAGCGTTGGCGCACTTCTTCGCGAATTTGCTGACTGGTCGCTTCGGGGGAGAGTCGAGTTCGAGACGTCGGGTAACCACTGTGTTCTGGTCGATCACCTGGTAGTTGACGAAGACGTAAGCACCCTCCGGGATCTCACCGGATGTCACTGCGCATTTGAGCGAGAGAAAGCGAGCTGTAAGACACGCGCGAGATCCAGCCTTCAAAGTCCCAGACACCGCGCGGCGCTTTTTGCGCCCGCCGGCGCGAAAACTGACGTAGTAGCGATCGCCGGTAATCGGAACAACCCGTGCCCGATAAGTTCTGCCTTTCAGAGTCAGTGCTCTCCCAGACGCCCAGTAACCAGCTGTTGATATCTTTGGACGGTCCACTGGTTAGCGGATGCTCAAAGAAACACCCTGTCAGCAGGTGCGAGAAGCAGCCACGCAAGCAATCGTATGCTCATGATTCTCTTGCGCGCTGCTATATCCGCGTTCCCGAGGCGATAACACCATTCTTCGGAATAACAACGATCCCCGTCGCGTATGTAGAAGCCTTCGCCATTCATTTCCTTGTCCTTGCCCTCTGGGGAGATAACCACGTTGTCTCCGATCGCGTGCGTTCTTGTCGATGATGGCGTTGCGGATGTCGCAGCCACGACCAATTCCAATGCTGGGAGCGTCGCCACCGGCTTCGTCCGGGTCCGTTTCGTAGTAGTCCGCTCCCATCAAAATTACATCTTTGACCACCGAGTCGGACCCAGATTACCGGAGCGGATGCCAATGATGCTGTGCTCGACGGTCGCCTTATCGATGATGCAAACCGTCGCAGACCAGCGAGCGATCAAAGCTGGTTGAACGCACGATGCTGGCAGGCAAGAAGCGGGGTGCTGTAAACTGGAGCTCCCGGCTCGTTGAAACTGAACCTCGGATCGGGTCCGTCAAGGTTTAGGTTGGCTTCGAAGAAGGCGGCAATCGTTCCAATATCCTCTCCAATAGCCTTGGAAAATATAAGCCGTTACGCTGTAATTTCCTGATAGCGGCGGGAATAATGTTTTTGCCGAAGTCGGCGAAATCATTGTCTAAGCACTCCTTGAGGACTTCACGTTTGAACACATAAATGCCCATGGAGGCCTGATAGAGGTCGGCATCATGGGATTGGCCAATCGATCGGAGAAGGTCGGGAGGATTCGAAGAGCCATCCAGCTTACCTGCGGATCTTTCGGCTTTTCGACGAACTCGATGATCCTCCGCTTTTCATCGGTGTGCATTATTCCGAAGCCGGATGCGGCCGCGCGGTTCACCGGGATCGTGCCCACGGTGATGTCGGAGTTGGTCTCGAGGTGCTGGCGCAAGACGTGCCGGTAATCCATCCGATACAGCTGGTCACCCGCTGAGAATGATGTAGTAATCAACTGGACGCTCCAGGAAGTAGCGCAAGGTTTTGCCGGACCATCCATCGGCAGTTCCTTGATACCAATGCAGACCCTCGGGAGTCTGTTGAGCTAGCCAGGATCTCGACAAAGCTGGGAGTGAAGTTGTCGGAACTTGTAACTCGCGTTGATGTGGCGATGCAGCGACATGCTGTTGAATTGCGTGAGCACGTAAGTGCTGCGAATCCCCGAGTTGAGGCAATTGCTTATCGGTATGTCCACCAGCCGATACTTGCCTCCAAGCGGCACCGCCGGCTTAAGCCTCGTTCCTTTGTCAGGGAAATAGCCGAGTCCCAGCGCCTCACTCCCATGATGATTGCCAGAGTGCGATTGACAGGGAGTATCAGGGAAGCTGACTCATAAACGGGAATTGAATCTTGCTCGGCTTTGGGGAATTGTCACGATTCAAAATCTCTATGTGCGACATTGTTGGCTACATCGGCGGGGCTGAGGCAGTTCCGATTCTACTACGGATGGTTTGCGGCGTCTTGAATACCGCGGGTCACGATTCGGCAGGGTTGGCCACGATCAACGGCGGAGGCATCGAGGTTCGCAAGACTGTCGGGCGTATTGCGGATCTGAGCCAGGTCATCTCGGCAAGTTCCTCCGCAGGCCAGCTTGGCATGAGTCATGCGCGCTGGGCTGCCATCAGTGGCGTCACGCAACGAGAACTCATCCGCATTTCGACGCCAGCCAGCTGCCTCGTCTTAGTTCATAATGGCGTCATCGAGAATTATTTGTCGCTCCGCGCCCAACTCGAGGAGAAAGGCCATGTTTTCCAATCTCAAACCGACACCGAGGTTCTTGCCCACCTCGATCGGCGCGGCCTTCGACGGCGCGCAAAGGAATCAGCCAGTCTGCCGCTGGTGGAGGCCGTCCGCGAATCACTGCGCCAGGTGATTGGCACGTATGGGATCGCCGTTATTCTATGCGGATGTGCCCGGCGTTCTGATTGGCGCGCGCCAGCGAAGTCCTCTGGTGCTCGGCGTCGGCAAGGGTGAGCACTTTCTCGCGAGCGACGTGTCGGCCGTCGTCGCCCATACGCGGGAGGCAGTTTACCTGAGATGACTACGCGAAATCTCCGTCACGATCACGGCCGATGATTTCGATATCTGCACCCTCGCCGGCCACGAGGTGCCAGCTTTCAGGTCAGTAAGGTAGAGTTCCAGGCCGAGGATGCTCGACAAGGGCGCCTTTTCCCATTACATGCTCGCAGGAGATCTTTGACAGCCGAACTCGGTTCTGCGACATGCCTTGCGTGGTACGTCTCTCCATTGAAGAAGAGCACTGCTAAGCTCGGCGCGGCTTGGAAATGACCAATGCGGAACTGCGCCCAGGTCGAACGAATCGTCCTGAGTGGTTGCTGGCACTGCCTTCCATGCGGCCATGGTCGGCGATGCCTTGCATCGAGTCTCTCGCCCATATTCCAGTCGAATGCGAGTTCCGCAAGCAATTGAGATACCGTAGCCTGCCGATGACACGCGACACACTCGTCTTCGTCATCAGTCAGCGGCGGCGACCGTCCGGAGCGCCTCGCCACGGCTCTGCGCGAAAGTCAGCGTAATAAGGTCATCGCACTCCGAGAGATCTCTGGCAATGTCGCCAGCTAATCGCGCGCGAAGTGATGTAGAGGTCCACGTCTGGATCTAGAATCTGGCATTATTATTTTCCTGGGTGGTTGCCTGCCCAATCACCGCTGATCACAAACAACAAACACCTTCATTAACTCACGTCAATATATATCCACCATTACCAGAAGGTTGGATATCTCGTCATAAATCAGCGATAAAGATCTCAAGACGCTCTGAAACTAGAACGATCAGCCCCGGCAGCAATTGCCAGAGTATTCACGCGTTAAGAACTTCCACTCTTTCCGTCGATGTCAAGTCGACTGGAATCTGCCAGAAGCTGCTCCCAAAGGCGAGAAAGTCAGCTTCATTACCGGCCTTCCAGCTAATCGGTCGCCGAGAACAAACGCGATCGTAAACAACGTCGATAAGCTCTCATCCATCGCTCTCATCGCATCCATGCTGATCTGATCTTTCGAAGAACCACAAACAACATCGAGGAGAATAAAATGCAAGACGGTCATCGCCAGATTAAAACGCAGACGACCGGTCCTCATCAGGGATCTCATGGACGACGAGATCAATCACCGTCGAGGCACCAGTACCTCACCACCAAGTTCTCTCAGCAATTCTATTCACCCATTTTATCAACAGCCTATGCGTCGGCTCGCGACACGATGGATAAACCTCGAAACCTTCATGGTGTGATAGTCAGCCGAGCCTCAAAAGCAGCAGAATAATTACTCAATGAGTGGGGAGAAGAGTGCTGCCAGTCAGTTTTATAGTAATCCTGGGTGAAACAAGATCTTGTATTCGTCATAAGTTCAGACCACCTGCCTGCAGTTAAGCAGATAGCATAAATCTGATCATTATAGACCGTTAATATAGGTAAGTTTCACAAAGGAATAAAGTCTACGGTTGCCCAGTGTCGGTTATCTGACGACCGAGAACAGCCACGTTACCACATAAAAGCCAATAGTGAAGGAGGTCAAACTTCACGGGAAGTGAAACATCTATTTTACCAACCAGACGTCAATCTACTGAACTCTCATGCTCTATAACACCATACTTTCCGTCGAGTCTCAGCTACCTCCTCACTTTGAGGCTTCATTGCGATGATGGTTTACGATATATGTTAAACTCATTTCATCTTTTGGAATTCTCGTTCTGATATAAACTCATACACCTCAGTATATACGACATCCTAAATAGAAAAAAGGTTTCCATAGGCTTTTGTCATCAGCGTATATATATTTTTTGGGTGCTCTCAAAGGTGGTCTATACTAGTTCTGTAACTCTATTTCACGATCTGGAAGGCACTCAGAAGTCGTTAATTTTCAGATCATGAGACATTAACATGATGTCACTTTGGAGATGATACAGTTATCAAAACCTTTTAGCTCTTTGGTGTTCCACACAAATGTCAGTCAACAAGCGTATTAACAAACTGTCGAACTACGATAACCACCATCGTACAACCAGCGCTAAGTCGGACTCTCCTTTCTGGCAACCAAGCATTCTCCTCAAACAAGGAACTGAGACGCGTTCACCTGTACCACTTAAGTTACGGTTTCTTTAAAGACTCTCACGGTGATCAAAGACAACAAATCGGCGAACTCTGTACCAAACCATACGCAGTCAAAAAACTTAATTGGATTATAGAGTTAAGTATGGGTCAGAAAAACTGTTATCCACATTCTCCGGCCTGCAGGACAATCACTCATGGCACATCTCTTTCACCATGCCATCCTTCTGGTTGTATGGCTTTGCTCTCAGCGTCCTATCTTTCATTCTTTGGATCTTATGGACTGCCTTTCATTTACGAATAGAGATCGTTACAGCGTTATTTATCGATGCAGTTCTTCACATGATCGGTGGGCATCTTTCACTGATTCCAGATCGCCAAGCTGCAACCATGAGATTAAACTACTCATGAGACAAAGGATTTCTCCTCCTCCTTCCTGCAGCGATCAGGTTGGGGGTTACACTCCGATACCTTATAAACTCTATCTGCCTTAGTCACCACTCAAGAAGGATAAGATCTGCTACAATTAGTTAAATGCGAGTCCACTTCAGCCGATGAGTCTCAAAAACCTCAAGCAAATCTCTGGCTCGACCATACGAAACATGCACCAGTTTTATAAGTCTCCACACTTTAACTGATCTTTTCGGCACTCTTCACAGGTCTTATCTGTATCTAATTTTATCTTAGCTCCCATGACCTTTAAACTCTGCAAGATGTGAACCATATTAACTCCATATGCAGGCACAAAGTTACAAAGTTTCCAAACAACTGAGACCTTAACGCTGGTTTCTTCTAAGATAAGACAAATTATAAGCCAGTATGAATGCTCATACCACAAAGTTGCTCCAGACACATACTTTAGACAAACTGATTCTTGGGACATTCTCTCAAACAATATAGTTCACATAAAAACAAACCATAAATCATAAGAACCTTTCCACCACTGAGTTACTTGCCTTTCTTCCCAGTTTCCACCACGAAAAAGAACGCTCAGTTTCTACGATGATTAGGTTTTACTCCTAAATATAAATTAAACTCCTGATATACTGGATATCCACACTAAAAAGACAAACACAGAAATTATAACCACCCTCAGACTCCTGAAACTAAAGTGATTGCTGCTTGGTGACTGATCACGCCAGAATCATGGTTGAGGCTTTGGGTGTAGTTCACATTTCTGTCAGTTCAATAGAAAGCCACTCACAGAGACCATGTAAAATAAATCTGATCACACAACATCCATCCTGGATCTAAGAACTTTGCCATTACTTTAAATCCTTATATATCAAGTGGCTGGAGCGATGGTTTCGCGCGGGTTCACTAAGATGTTCAGTTGTACCAAGCCTTTCATCTCTGATATCATAGTGTTATGATTCTTTCACGCCTGTGTTAAGCTGTTCTTTTGATCATCCTTTTCACCTCCATGGTTCATTACGGGAATTTTTGATCTCACTAATATGAGATCAGAAACTGGGCATTAATGAAACCTAACTCGAGTTAGTTTCAGCTAAATCATAAAATAATCGTTGTTATAGAGTCAGTGAACTCTCTGATCTATTGGATCTAACAATGTAAGCAACTCAAATAAAACTACTCTCCCACTTTGATGCTGTGAAACGATTCTTTACATTACCTGGATTTCACTGAACTAAGAAGCTCAAGAAATAGATCAAACTCCAAACTATCTTTAAAACTCTTCTAAGGACATGATCACTCCGAACTTCAGGAGTTAACAAGCAGATCTGGGGTTCACGATAACTTTCCTTTTCTTTGCAATCCAGTGCCATTATACTTTGAAGTTGTTACATTGGGACATAATCTCATCACCTTCTCAAATGCATTATTAGTTCAGAGTCAGAAGCCTGCTATGATTATTACAAGGCCTTTCATGATCACCAAAGACTGACTACAATGAAATAATATACATATAAAAACCAGAAGTCCTGCCTACTCAACTGATCAAGGGGTTAGGTTCATTGCTTTTACCATATGGAAGAACTGCTGTTGTTTGGGATCCTCACAAGACAGGAGATCAATGATAACAGTGTCGCGTCACCACCTACCCAAAGGTTACCTGGTTAAAAACTCTCACCAAACGACCTCTACGTTAACATCAGAAGGTTTGCCTGAAAGAAACTCAATCATTTCAGCATTCTGACACAAAGATCGTCTTGGTTAAACCACACATGTTGCTTAAACAGTCACAAGAGATGAACAATAAATACTCATAATAAAAATAAATCTCAAAGATATAAGTTGACTGTATCTTTTAAATGAGTCCGTCACACTGAGATCTTTCAGACCAGGATAACTACCATGTTTAACTGCCAACTGGGGCGCAGCGGGGACCAGTCTGGCTCTGAACAAAAGCTGGATGATATTATTCATGTGCAGAGTTCATTATATATGGACCCGTGTCGGAATCTTTGCTAAACTACGATCTTCACTGAATCACGAGATAGTTTCACAAGACTCACTGATTAACCAGCGCAATCATACGAATCGGGGACCAGATAATTAATTGAATTTTGATAAGCGAGATCCTTTTCACTACCAAGACTAATTGGGAATAACTCCGTTCTGGGGTTACCTGAAGAACCAATGACGAGAACCAGACAGCTTTTTCCTCCGGAAATTCCACACGTGAACACCACCGCGTAATCTTCGACCGTCAGCTATATTCCATTGAAACTCAAAATTACCAAACGACATCATGGGAACACCACTTAAACCATGACTCTGAGTTTGGGAACCATTATAAGTCAGTCAGGTACCTTCCAACAACTTTTAACTGACCATCCTAAAAAAGCTTTCATAAGCTAACTCATATTGAGACATAATAAGTTCTACTCACCTAAACGAGATCGACGAACTTCTCTACCTGAACTAAGCAAGACATGCGGATGACTCATGAAGTTTCACGACATCCCGAGTGTGTAGTTGCCGTCAGGAGATTATGAGGCAGCCACCAAGCTCAGGTCTTATATTTTCACATTCATGAAGTGTAACGACTCACGACGACCAACTCCTGACCATTGTAAAATTTCCTCCCAATACCAGGTCTAAGAGATCTGAGGTTACAGGCTTTTTCTCCAGTCATAAAATCACATAGAAATAGATCAAGTCAACGGGTTCATCATAAGTCATATTCAGTTCGATCCCAAATAATCTCACATATGGATTACCACTTTCACTCTCACTTTTCGTAAGCGGATCGCGGAGGTCGCTTCTCACATAGACCGCCCTCACCAGCGCGGCGGCTCGCTGGGACGAAATAATGGAAGAGCAAGAAGGTAGTCTTTCATCTCGGCCGAAGAGACGGATCGCGCTGGGGACGGCCGCGCCACGGCAACAGATCCACGCCTGCTTCGTATTTGTGCCCTCGCCAAATTCCTCTGGGATTCTCCACGAGCGAATCATAAATTATCTCAAATTTCTCCGGATCCTCTTAGCGTTCAGACTATTTGGATCATCTGCTCATAATCGGCATTTTTGTCCATCGCCTCCCGTCATCTGCGCCAGGCTCCAGTCCTGGGATCTGGGTTTTGTCTTCTGATTTCATCGAGTTCGTCCATCTCAGTATCTGCTAAGTCAACATAAGCTGGTTGGGATCAGACTATCAAAGACCATCAGGCGTATCGTAGCTTTCTCCCCCCAGGCACGACTCCGGTGACGCGTTGCAAAAATCATCCGCTCCATCGCACCAGTCAGATCGTCGAACATCACTACCTGGCGTCACAGCTCAATACGAACGCGACACTCACGGTAAAAACTCATAAAATCCAGTTAGTGTCGACGTTCAAGTTCTAACCAGTTCAAGCAGTGCGTCGATGTATCGCCAGCGCTATTACCATTTGCACTGGAAAATTATTATCGGGTTGTATTGCTTTCTCAGTCGCTCCGCGGCCGATCACCATCTTCAAGCGTGATCATACTAAAACGTCGCGAATCGGATGCCGCGTAGATTAAATCCGAACCGCGGTCAGTCATCACCACCGCGATATGGGCGACGTTGGACATGCGCCTTCGCGCTCGTCGGCTTGCGGGTTTGATCAGTGGCTCACGCAGTCAATAACTCGCAGGATTGCTGATCCGGCGGGATCGCGCCGATTACGTACCTTATCAGACCGAACGCCGTGGGTCAGAACAACCACCCGCGCATCCGGTCTCAATCCGGCGATGCAGGTGCTGTTCCAGACAAGTTCCCGTGAAACATGCGGCTGCACGAGGTTGCGCGGATCTGATACCCAAAGTGGATGCCGGAAAACACCAGGTAAATGTTTTCGTTGTCTTGCCGCGAAGGCGCGTGTGCGCCCATCCAGTACTTTTTCTGGGTATCGCCATGCCTTTGTTCAGCCGGTCCATTCAGCGATGAATATTATTAAAATGAAGAAAAATCTTTTGATCCAGCTAACACGTGGGGAAGACAGTCAATAAAATAAACAGGCGTGGCAAGGTCATGGCGTAATTGAGCCGGGAGGTGTATCCGCGCCTGAAGCAAACCAGTAGCGATCCTCGATCCCCGATGCGTGGTGGGAACGGGAGAATGATGCGTTCGGAGATCGGCCGATCGGCGCAGTACCTCGACAGTTCAGGTAGATCGCGGCACCATCTTCTCGCCCATCTGGAAACTCACGGATCAAAGATAAAAACACGACCACTTTGGGGATGTCGACAATAAGATCACTGAATCAGTCAGAATTGAACTTCATCAGGCGTCGAGCGACCAGTACAGCTCTTGGTAGTCCCAGACCAGGATTCTCCAGTTTCCTGGGAACAAATCTCGTTCGCCACACCATCAGGTAATCAGATATGGCAGGGTTACCCAAGCGTCAAGCAGGCTCAGTTGGGGTCATCACTCACCACATTCTCCTCCTATATACCAGGCAGAAGTGGAGAGGGAGTCAGGAGATATGTAACCTATGACTACCCAGGCTCAGGATTACCACCAGCGCCCCTCAGGTGACATTGCTCCACAGTCAGGATGGGGCCAGTGCTCTCCAGATCAAAGGCAGCACTCAGGCAGATAACAAACAAGTGATACGAACCTATCAGCTTAGTGGCGAGGTCTCGAGGCTTCAATCCTCGGCGAACAAATATTGCCACGCCTGTAACTCACTCTGCCAGGATCTCTGTCACCCGCTTTCGGTGAGCGGTTCTCGAAGTCATTCAGAACCTCGTCGGGCGACCCTTTCTTCGGATAGGGCAGAATCCGCCGCAACAATCAAACGACCGCGCGTGCCGGAGTCGATTGGCTGGTTTCTGTCCCGCCGACCGTGGGTCGAAGAAGAACCACATGAGCACGGGACATTCGACCGCCGGTGTCGGCGACAAGCGACGAACAGTGACGAACCTCACCTGGTTAATATCACCCAAGAAAACGGATCTCTAGAGATAGGCGTAGTCGTCCTTGAGCCATTGGATTATTGGCACCATTGTCGTCCAAACGATACGTTGCGATACATCTTTGTGAACTCATCTGCCGCGCGAGCGTGGCGGGTCAGGTTTCGGTCATAAAGCTCTAGCATCTTGCTCACCGCGCATCTCAGTGCTGCGGCGCCGTCGTTTCAACGCTCAGGTTCTATGTCACCCATATAAGTACTCTGAGTTATAAAGAGACGACTGCGCTCTTTCACGCCAAACCAGCATAAAAGCTGTTCCCGGCGGCGTGGCGGTCTGCTCCGCTCATCTCTCTCCGCCGGGCGAATTTAACGTGTCTTGCCAAAGTCACGTTTTTGATGACGTTGCCGCGACGGCGAACAATAACCCAGCGCCAGCATGAATTGCGGAAAGTAATCAGCCGCCAGTGGCGCCTTTGGTTGTTGATCGTGATCAGGGCCAGCACCGGTGATCAGCGGTAACGACTGAAGCGGGTGCGCACCATTGCTTCCGGAAATCAAAATTAATCATCATAAGGCTCGCTCGTTGGTGTTCAAGGATATAGTAATGCATAACTTTG
>ERZ1370068.10435-contig-9134_pt1 | contig 56552 bp, 88 predicted proteins | sample MGYA00561227_ERZ1370068 | MGnify/ENA primary metagenome ERZ1370068 (study PRJEB38410, sample SAMEA6850437) | metagenome | study: Metagenomic assessment of the ecological functions of the soil: analysis of the soil microbiota associated with the... | reverse complement strand
GTATGCTTCGTTCAGTTACGTATTGCTCCCGCGCTGGCTGCGATGACTCCTGACAGCAAAGCCAGTATTGCTTCTCGATGTTGGCGCAAACTCCGGAATGTAAAGCCCATCATCTCGCTCAGTTTGCGATCATGGGCGACGCCTATTCGCGGGCGGTTCTGGGAACAGTTAAGCCTTCAGTCGGCTTTAATGAGCATCGGCGAAGAAGAGGCAAAAGGAAACGATCTGACGAAAGAAGGCGTTTCCGCTGTTGCGAGCAACTCAGCAACATTAACTTTGTGGGTAATGTTGAAGGACGCGACGTCGTTTCGCGGAACAGTTGATGTAATCGTTACTGACGGATTCACCGGCAACGTAATGCTCAAGCTGTCCGAAGGATTGACCGAGGCAATGCTCGCGATGCTCAAACGAGAGCTGACCGCTCACCGCAGTAACAAAAGCAGGTGCCGTGCTGGCGAAACCCGCGTTTCCGAAGTATCAAAAACGTTTTGACTATTCGGAATACGGCGGTGCGCCGCTAGTGGAGTCAGCCGCATCGATTGTAATTGGTCATGGACGATCCAGACGCTCGCGCGATTCGCAAATGCGATTCGGAAGCGTTAAGGAGTTTTCCGAGAATCGCGCGAGGTGAACGAATTGAGAAGGGGATCGCGGAGACGACGGCGTTTCAGTCGATGAGTGCGCAGTTTCTGGAATGTGAATCTCTAGACTAGTTTGGCTTTTATTTTGTTACTGGATACTATTACGACGCCCTTCATAATTTGAGGCAATTAATGGCAAATCAACGCGCTGGAATTCTGGGCACGGGCCACGCCTATCCGGAGGGCATTCTTGACGCAATGCCGATCTCCGCCGACGATGGTTGAGACGTCGGACGAGTGGATCACAACTCGGACTGGAATCAAACAACGACGCAAAGCACGGCTGGACGAATACACGTCTCTGCTTCGCCGTTCGTGCTGCACGACAGCCGATCGAGCGCGCGCGGCTGGATCCGTCCGACATCGACCTCCTGCTTTGTGCAACAGTTACCCCGGATCAGATATCTTCCTTCATACAGGTTGCATCATTCAGGCCGAACTCAGGAGCCAACAACGCTGCAGCAATGGACGTCGTTGCCGCTTGCTCAGGTTTTCTTTACGGCGTTTCGCTCGCCAACTCGATGATTCAGAACGGGCCAGTCGCGGTATGCGCTGGTTATTGGAGCTGAGATACTCTGACGCAGTATGTCGATTACACTGATCGACAGACGTGCGTGCTGTTCGGCGATGGCGCCGGCGCAGCGGTGCTTGGTCCAGTCGAGGGAAACCGCGGCATCCTGGGAGCGAAGATCAGGTCAGACGGTCGCTATGAGGAACAGCTCTTTTCGCCGGGCGGTGGAACGCGTCGTCGACCAACAGCGGAAACACTCGCGGCTGGTGATCACTTCTTCAAGATGAAGGGCAACGAGCTATTCAAGGTGGCGGTCCGTTCCATGGCTGAGATTTCTGCGCGACGTTTTGAAGACGCGCTGGTCATACGGCGGAAGACATCGACTTGTTCATCCCGCACCAGGCTAATCAGCGCATTACAGAAGCCGTCGCCGATCGTTTGAATGTTGACAGCTCAAGGTATATTCAAACATCGCGGTTCACGGCAATACCTCTTCTGGCGTCGATTCCGATCGCCTTAGACGAATGTGTCGAATCAGGCAGAGTCAAGGAAGGCGATGTGGTAATGATGGCTTCCTTTCGGCGGCGGCGTGACCTGGGGTGGAGTGTGTAATGCGCTGGTAATAGTCATTGTTGATTGCCATTGCCGATTGACTGCATTGGAGTCGTGAGATCCTGAGACTAGTTATTGTTTTGAATAGGTGAATTAGAGTACGTTGGTTGAAAACGAACAATCGGCAATCGGCAATCGGCAATCGGCAATTGCTTCCTCTTTCCCGGGCAGGGTTCGCAATATGCCGGCATGGGAAAGGACTTGGCTGAGAAGTTTCCGGCAGCGCGAGCAGGTCTTTGAAGAAGCTGACGAGGCATTGAGTTTCTCGATTTCGCGACTTTGTTTCGAAGGTCCGAAGAGGACCTTACAGTTAACTGAAAACACGCAACCTGCGATCGTGTCGGTTTCGATCGCAGCCTTCAGAGCAATGCAATCCGCAAGGACTGCCAGTGCCGTACTTCAGTCGCCGGACACAGTTTGGGCGAATACTCCGCACTGGTTGCCGCGGGTGCAATAACGTTAGCGGACGCCGTTCGAACTGTTCGTGCACGTGGACGCTACATGCAGGAAGCTGTGCCCGTTGGGACTGGTGCAATGGCGGCAGTCATCGGTGGCGAACGCGACGGCAATTGAAAACGCTTGTCGAGGAAGCCAGTGGCAACGCAGGTTTGTTCGGTGGCTAATATCAACTCGCCGAATCAGGTGGTGATTGCGGGAAATGCTGCAGCCGTCGATCGGGCAATGGAGTTGTTGAAGGACGTTGCGAAGCGAGTTATCAAACTAAATGTCAGCGCGCCGTTTCATTGTGCGCTTATGAAACCGGCACAGGAACGTTTAGTCGTTTGAACTCGAGCAGCTTGCATTTCACTCAAGCCAGAAGCATCCGGTAGTTACAAATGTCGACGCTAAGCGTGACCAGCTGCCCCCGGTGAACTTGCGCGATGCATTGTTCCGACAGGTTTCCGCGCCAGTACGTTGGCTGGAATCGATGGAGTTGTTGTTGCAACATGGGTGTGAAGACCTTTGTCGAAGTGGGCCCAGGAAAAGTTTTGTCGGGGCTAATGCGGCAGATCAATCGTGAAGCGAACTGTCTTAACGTAGAAGATTCAGCAAGTTTGGAGGCAGCACGCGCCAAGCTGAATGCCTGGACTGAATCGATCTAAGAAAACTGACAGAGGAGCAAACGAAATGCCCGATCAAGAGATCGAGAATAAGGTAAAGCAAATCATCGTTGACGAACTTGGAGTGGACGAAAACGAGGTCACACCGAACGCAAGGTTTCATTGACGACCTCGGTGCCGACTCGCTGGACACGGTCGAACTGGTGATGCGTTTTGAAGAGGAATTTGGCATTGAGATTCCCGATGAAGACGCTGAGAAGATTCAGAGCGTTCGCGACGCTTACAACTATATCGATCAGCACAAGAAATAGTGATGGTGAATGCGTTAGTGATGAGTGGTGAATCTCGTCACTCGTCACCATTCGCTTACTTACTGGCTCTTTCAAGGAGTTTTAACTTGACACGTCGTGTCGTGATTACGGGGCTCGGCCTCGTTACACCCGGTTGGCAATACTGTCGAAGACACGTGGACTGCGCTGATGAATGGGCGCAGCGGCGCCGACTTACATCAAGAAGTTCGACACCGAAAGGTTCTCGGTGAAGTTCGCGTGCGAAGTCAAAGACTTCGATCCTCTTAAGTTCATTGCCGAAGAAAGAGGCGCGCAAGATGGGCGCCTTTATTCATTACGCGATCGCTGCATCGATCGAGGCGCTTGCCGACAGCGGTTTTCAGATGACCGACGGAAGGGAAGTTCCCGACGACGTTTGCCGAAAACGCTGGGACCTATATCAGCAGTGGCATCGGTGACTTCTGGGCGATCGAGCGCGAGCATTCGAAGTTGCTCGAAGGCGGTCCGGATCGCGTCTCACCGTTCTTCATTGTTTCGGCAATCGTCAATCTTAGCTGCAGGCCAGGTCTCGATTCGCTTCGGCGCTAAAGGGACCGAACTCCGGCGACTGCAACTGCGTGTGCCGCTGGAGCCACGCAATTGGTGACAGCTTCAAGATAATTCAACGCGGTGATGCTGACCTGATGATTTGCGGTGGCGCAGAATCGGCAATTACGCCGATGAGTGTGGCAGGTTTTTGCTTCGATGCGAGCGTTGTCCGACGAACAATGACGATCCAGTACATGCATCGAGACCCTTCGAACGAGATCGCGATGGTTTTGTAATCGGCGAAGGCGCCGGAATCATGATTCTGGAGGAGCTCGAGTCTGCCAAAAGCGCGGAGCCAGGATCTACGCGGAGATCGCTGGCTACGGTATTGCTGCGCTGATGCTTTCCATCTTAACGATGCCTGATGAAACCGGTTCAGGCGCGCGACGCGTTATGCAGCGAACGCTCAAAGACGCCGAAGCATCAAAGCCCGAACAGGTTGGCTACATCAACGCACACGGAACATCTACGCCCTACAACGATAAGTTTGAGACTCTGGCCATCAAAGACACCTTTGGTGAACATGCTTACAAGCTCGCCGGTTAGCTCGACCAAATCAATGACCGGGCACCTGCTCGGGCGCCGCTGGCGGCATTGAAGCCGTGTTTTCTCTGCGCTGGCGATTCACCGAAAGGTCACTGCCGCCAACCATCAACTACTTCAATCCAGATCCTGAATGCGATCCTCGATTACGTTCCGAACGAACCGCGACCTGCAGAAGTCGATTACGTTCTTTCGAACTCGTTTCGGTTTGGCGGGACAAATGCGGCGTTGATGTTTAAGAGGTATTCGAGGAGTAACGACGAGCTTGGTGCTTTGAGCTTTGTACTTTGTTCGTGTTGCTGAGTTGAATCAAGAGCCCAAAGGATCGCGTAAGTGAACAAAGTACAAAGCACTAAGTACAAAAGACCAATAGGTAGAAGCTGTTTAGGCGACAAGATGAAGATCCTCGTCATGATGAAACAGGTCGCGAACAAAGACGCGATCCTGAGGATTAATAAAGACGAGCCGTGGATTGAAGAAGGCGATCTCTCTTTTGAGGTAAGCGAGTCGGACGGCTATGCGCTTGAAGAGGCTCTTCGTGTTCGCGAGAAAGCTCGGCGGACGAAGTCGTTGTTTGCTCGATGGGTCCGCAACGTGTGAAGAGCGTCATCAAGGACGCGCTGGCGCGTGGCGCAGATCGCAGCGATTCATGTCGTCGGCGACAACGTTGAATCCATCTTTCGCCGTTTACCGCGGCCACAGTTCTGGCGGATGCCATCAGGGACGAAAAGCCTGATCTGGTCATGACCGGGTCTTCAGTCAGACGATCATGGCTACGGACAAACCGGCGTAATCATGGCGGAGCTCTCTGGGCCTGCCGCACGCGACGATCGTCATTGAAGTTGATGCTGCTGCTGACAAGTTCCGCGTGAAGCGTGAGCTCGAGAGTGGCTGGTATCAGTGGTACACGATGCACGCTGCCTGCCTTGTTGACGATTCAGTCGGGCATTAGCCAGATTCGTTACGCGACCCTCAAAGGCATCATGGCGGCCAAGAAGAAAGAGATTAAGGAAGTCACACCGGCTGCCGAAATCACTGAGTCGATCCGTCGCACCAGCGGATTGAAAAGATTTACCTGCCAACGAAAACCAAACAGACTCAGATGCTCGGCAACGGTGACGCAAAGGCGGGGGCCGCAGAGCTTGCGCAGAAGTTGCACACAGAAGCGCGGGTCGTCTGATGTCAGCTCTGTTCGTGGCGATGAGGTCAGTACCGTAACGCGGTAGCGTCGGGTCAAATGCACATTACGTAGTCTCATCTGAGAACCGACCCGACGCTACCGCGTTACGGTACTGACCTCATCGCCACCAAGTGAGAACATATCGAAGGATCCTAATCAAATGAGTAACGGAATACTTGTTTTCATCGAACATAAGAACGGCGTCGTCAACAAGAGTTCGCTAGAGGCGATTGCCGCGGCGCAAACTTGGGAGCGCAGCTGCAGCAATCAGTGACGTCAGTCGTCCTGGTAGTGAATCCGGTAGCCGCAGGAGGTTGCCGCGTTCGATGTTGTGAAAGTCATTCATGCCTTCGAACGAAAAGCTTGGCGAATACACGCCCGACGCATACGCAGATGCGCTCGAACAGATAGTGTGAAGCAAGTTGATCCAGGCTTTGTTTTCATGACCCACACTTACCAGGTTCGTGACTTTGCGCCTAAGCTGGCTGCGCGTTTTGCAGAAGTCACTAATCAGCGATTGTATCCGTGCGAAAGTTGACGGCGGCAAACTCACGATTCACTCGTAGAATCTTTTCGGGAAGTTGGATGCTGACGTTTCGTCGGATGGTGCGGCGCCGGTGTTTGCAACTTTCCAGACGGGAGCATATCGACCAGACCAGGCCCAGAAGGGAAGTGGAGCACCTGTTGAAACAGGTAGCTGTTGAGATTGGTGATGTGCGCATGGTTCCTGAAGCACCGTTCCAGGAAGCCAAACAAGCAGTCGATCTCACTAAGGCTGATGTGATTGTTGTGCTGTTGGACGTGGAATCAAAGAGCAAAGACAACCTGGTGCTGGCAGAGAAACTGGCAGAAGCGTTGGGCGGAGACCTGGCGGCATCGCGTCCGATCTGCGACGCGGATTGGCTCCCGATCGATCGACAAATTGGATCTTCAGGTCAAACCGTCGCCCGAAGCTTTATGTTGCTCTTGGGCATCTCGGGCGCGATTCAGCATTTGGTGGGTATGAAAGAACTCAGGAACGATTGTGGCTATCAACAAAGATCCAGAAGCGCCGATATTCGATATTGCGGATTACGGAATTGCTGGTGATCTGTTTGAGGCGGTGCCAGTCTTGACCGAAGAGATCAAAGATGATCGTAGGGCTGGCGTTAGAGCTATGTTGCGCTGGCGTGTGCCAGTGCCAGCCGGCACGTGCAAGCTACCGCGTACAATACGCACCACTGGGCACGCTGCGGCGACAAAATCGCCGTGCTCCAAATGACAAATGGAAAATAATCCTTCTCTAACGTCCACTAGGCGCTCTTCATGCCAGTGACGGCTTCCTCCGGCTTCCACTGATTGTCTCGTTATATACCTTCACGACTTTTCCTTCAGGACTAATAATCACGGTCCGAAGTCCATGAACAATCTGATCGCTGCCCTGGAAGTATCTCAAGCCAAAAACTGCGCCACACCTTTGATTTGATCCACTGGTACCGCTCGCGAAGTCCCAATGCTCGAACGTTTCGTTTTGATAACGTTCCGTATGCGCCGCGCCATAGCTGCGTAAAACCTTGGGCGTGTCGTAGTCAGGATCGATAGTGATACTCAACAGGTGCGTCTTGGAATAGACGTCCGGTTCCTTCCTGCAGCTGCCGATCGACCTCGGCGAAATTTGTGCTCATCAAGTTGCAGTACTCCGGCAGAGGGCAGCGCGTGTAGATGAAGGTCAACAGCAACGCTTTCCCGCGAAAGTTGTTTAGAGTCGAATGTCCTTTCCATCCTGATTCACCATTGTGTAGTCCGGAACTTCATCGCCTTCCTTCTGCCTCCGTGATTCCGGTTGTAGCCGATGGGTCGGTGCTCTGCCGGGTGATGGTGACGTTTTCCAGCCATGACTGACCGCCATCAACAACCAGGGTCGCAGTAATATCGTCACCGGTTGCCAGATATCCAGGCGTGGCTTCATCGGGAAGCATGAACGGCATCGTCATCCCAGGCATGAAGTCTTTGACAGCCTCATGCGAGATCGTAACGAGATGCTTGTCGCGTTCGACCGCGACCACTTTGCCCTTTGAGATCGAAACGCCTCTCATCAGCGGGATTGTGTTTGCGGCAGGAACTGGCCCCGACGGAAACAAGCAACAAGGCGATCAGCACGAACTTGGCACGGACCCAGTCTGTGGCTGTACAGCTCGTGTCTTCGGCGATGGTTTTCGTAACGAACAGCCACAGACTGGAAGTCTGTGCCACTTCAGTCTTCCCATGAGTTTTTCATTTAGTTAACGGGTTGTAATTGTGCGTCGTAGAGTCGTTGATAGTTCCAATAGTTGGCCATCACCTTGTACACGTAATCTTTTGTTTGGGAGAAGCCTATCTCGGGGACGTAGCGATCAGCTTCGTTTGCTCGAGACCGTGCGATCCAGCGAGCAAGATTATCCGCGCCACCGTTGCAGGAACCAGCGACTGCCTGCGGTTGATTCGGAAACTGCTGGAATAGGTTCGCGAGATACTGCGAACCAAAAGCACTGCGGTATCTGCAAAGTACAAATCGTCCTGGGTAAAATCCTTTAGTTTTCAGCTGAGCAGCAATTTCATTTGCCGTAGCTGGAATGAACTGCATCATGCCGCGAGCCGCGGAGACGGACTTAACGTCAACCTGGTAACGCGATTCCTGCCTGATGATCGCGAGCGCGAAACGTGGATCGACATTTCTCGGCGGACCGTGCTTCAACAAAGAGCTTCGAAATGGCGCTGGATATAACAGTTCAACTAAATCACGAGGCGCAACCTCGATCACGTAATCAGCCGGCACCGTCTTCCAAAACTGTTCGCCAAAACGCGCCGCTCGATTTGCCAGACCCCCACGCAGCGAATAGACAGCGAGCGAGTAGCCCTCGTCGTGAGAATGATGTCGTTTGGAGTGTTCGTCGCATTGTGTCGACTTAGCGTTTGCTGCTCGTGCCGTGAAATATCTCCGGCATCGCTCTCGTCGTAGAGTCCCAAGCCAAAGAGCGCGTTGCCGAGTCTGCTGGCGGGGTTGGTGGATGATGTCTGCCGTCGGGCTTTCTTTAGGCCAGCTGGAACGACGATTGAACGACTGGAGCTTGTAGTTTGGAAGTGCGGCATAAGGTCCGTTTGAGAAGTTGAAAGAGCTCAGCCTGGTGCGCGCTATCACTCGTGAGTCTTAACGCGTTTTGTGCGGACCGCACGTGCCTGATCTACCGCTGACCCTGGGCCTCGGCAGTTTTGCCGAACTGCAAGCAGCGTTGAAGCGACCCGACACTGCGCTTTCGGGCAAATGAACGTAGACGTGTGTGTTGCATCGGTTGCCGTAGTACTCGTTGCGTCCGTCTGGAATGGCGAGGTAGGCGCTTATTGCTTCCTGGGTTTTGCCTGATTGCTCGAGTGCAAACGCTCGCAAGAATGAAATTTCAGCTGATGTTGTACCTCCGGCACACGTGCCGCCCATATCAGAGAACTTTGAGAGTTCGTCAGCATCGCGGACGACGTCCGACCATGAGTTCTGTGCAAGGTGTATCCGGCAGCTGCGCAAACAAACTCAGCGCGTCTCCAAGATCATTTTTGAAGCGTGATCGGGCTTGCTGGATCCAATTCAAGGCTTCTGGATAGCGACCTGCTTCATGGAGCGCATCGATGATGTTCAGGGTAGATCGCGTTCGAGGTTTGGTCCTTCAGGGAACTTTGAAATGGCAAGCTTATACGCTGCGATGGCATCGTCTGTTCGCTTGAGTCGAAGGTAACTGGCAGCTAGTTGAGCCAACGCGTCCCGTGCGCTTTGCGACTGTGAAAACTGATCGACCACTCTCTGAAACGACTTGATAGCGTCCTCGTACTTTCCTTCGAGATACAGACTCTCGACCAACTTGATAGATCGCGTTAGGCACAGTGCCACTTTGCGGATTCGCATCGACAACTGCCTGGTAATGATTCCTTGCGCCCACGAAATCGCGATTGAACTGGTAAACCGACGCGCGCAGCAGATGGTCTGCCTCGGATAAATAAACGCCGGAATGTCCGTCCTTTTCGCCAGTTCATCCAACTCCCGTACGCTTGCCAGCGCGAAGTCGTCGGGTCGTGAAGCGTCAGGCATCTGCATGACGAGCTTGCTGAAGACGTCGCGCGCTTCAACGACTTTGCCGGCACGCACGAGCGCTTGACCCATCAGTAGGGTTCCTTCTCGAGCGATCGAAACGTTCTTCGACGTGCCGACGACACGGGCGCTCGTTACGGCTGCAGAAAAGTCACCGCTCTCAAGGAAGCTCTCAGTGAGCCGCAAAGTTGCCGCGTCGTACAAGATGCTGCCGGGATTTAGACTAACCAGCTGACGCAAGCGCTCTCGTTCGAGCACAAGATCACCGGTTGAACGAGCAACCACGTGCGAGATGCCAGAGGTGCGTATTCAGCCAGGATCGAGTTGTTTGTGACCGTCGCTTCGTAACCCGCTGTTGAAGTGGCGATATCCGAGGTTTCTTCGGCGACGCGTGCGAGCAGGTAGTCGTAGTTCTTGTGAGCGAAACAGCGACGGATCGATTGAGCGCAGCGTTTTGGAGTTCAACCTGCGCCGAGCTTCAATCTCGGGCTGCTACTGCGGCGTGTATGCGACCAGAAGGATCTTGAACAGTTTGACTCGTGAACAGTTCCGGCGAGAACCGCCGCTGTCAGCCATTGTCAAAATGAATCTATGCAGACTTGATTGCACCATGAGGCCATTATCTTTTACCTAACCTCAAATGCCAAAAAGGTGGGTCCATGGAACTGTTGGAGATTTGCTGCCTGCTATGAATCTTGATTACTGAGAACTCTGGAAGAGCTGATCGGGTGGATTGATTTGCGGCTTTGTCGACTCCCGTGCGTGGAAAGCCTCTGGCTTTCCGTCCGCTCCTAGAGAAGTTGAGGCTCTGCCTCGGGCGGCGGGGTCGCACAAAAGTTGCAGCGATTGACAGAAAGCCAGAGGCATTCCGCACGGGAGGCGGCAAAGCCGCAAGACCATTCCCAAGTTGGCCCCATTACTTTCCTGTCGTCCATACCAAAAATCCCTCGCTACTCATTTATGCTGACTCGTTGTAACCTAACAGTGTCAGCTTAAATTCAACGATCCAAAACCATAAACATCAATGTCGATGACAAATGCCGATCCCATTACGCAGGCCCAGCTACTCAGTGGCTCTGCTGTCGCTAATCAGATCAAACAAGACGGTAAAGGAGGAAATTGAACGACTGTCCGTTGGTGGACCTGCACCGTGTTTGGCGGCAGTTAGAGTTGGTGACGATCCTGCGTCAGCGGTCTATGTGCGAAACAAGATCCAGGCGTGCGCCGAGGTGGGAATTAAGTCAGAACATCATGCACTGCCCGAGACCACCACGACCACTGAGGTTGCTTGAGCTAGTCCGTTCATTGAATTCTCGGAACGATGTTGACGGGATTCTGACGCAACTGCCATTGCCCAAAAGCGTTGATGAAACGATCGTCATCGAAGAGATCGATCCGAGCAAAGATCGTCGACGGCTTTCATCCGATAAATGTTGGAAGACTTGGACTGGGGCGGCCACAGTTTGTTCCCTGTACTCCGGCAGGAATTATTGAGCTGCTCGATTATCATCGAGATTGAAATTCGTGGAACAAATGCGTGTGTATGTGGGTCGAAGTCAAATAGTGGGACGCCCGATGGCGCAACTCTTATTGCAGCGCGATGCGACGGTAACCATTTGCCATTCACGTCACGCGATCTCGCCGCCGTCACACGCGAGGCTGACTTGCTCATCGTTGCAATTGGACGAGCAGGAATGATCGATCGTGATTACATCCAAACCCGGGGCGACGGTTGTTGATGTTGGCATGAATAAACTGACTGAGCCTGAAGAGGTGCGCTCGATGTTTGGCCCGGCGGCAGATAAGCGAATGGAAGTGCTCGCGAAACGCGGTTACACGTTGGTTGGAGACGTGAAACCGGTGGATGCGATGGAAGTTGCGGAAGATTTACGCCGGTGCCTGGAGGCGTTGGACTACTTACGGTGGCAATGCTGATGAAGAACACCCTGAAGGCGGCCAAAGTTGTTGCGGGGAATAGCTTGATCGTGTCCGCTCTGTGCCTCCTCTGTGTCCTCTCGTGTCTCTGTGGTGAAGCTGGCTGACGGTTGGTCTACCACAGAGACACAGAGGACGCGGAGGAGGCACAGAAAGATCACCAAGACCAAATTCGCAAATGCTCCGTGTCGGACTAACAGGCTCAATAGGCGTTGGTAAATCATTCGTCGGCTCGGTCTTTGTCGAACTCGGCGTGTCGTTTGTTGATGCCGACACGACGGCGGCGTGAAGTCGTTTTGCCGGGGACTGCTGGCCTCGCCGCTGTAGTTGAAGAATTCGGGTCACGAAGTTTTGCAAACAGACGGGTCGTTGGACCGAAAACAACTCGGCGCTTTAGTTTTTGCTGATGAAGAGAAGCGGCAAAGGCTAAATGCTATTCTTCATCCGCGCATTATCGAAAAGCAGGTTGCGAGCATGCTGCAGCAGTTGGGAAAGGGAAGAGCCTGACGGAATCGGAATCGTCGATGCGGCACCAATGATCGAGGTCGGGCGGCTATAAACGTTTCGACAAATTGATGAGTCGTTCACTGTCGACCCGAAGTGCAGCTGAGCGTCTGATGTTGAGAGATGGTTTATCGGGCGATGAGGCTCACAAGCGAATCAACTCGCAAATGCCGCAGGAAGAGAAGCAGCGCTATGCAGACTATTTGATCGATACTTCGGATGGTTTCGAGTTAACGCGCGAGCGCACGAAGGTAGTTTCACGAACAACTGGCGAAGCGAGTGATATACTACCCAATGACCTGGGCATCTCTCAGGAACCAAACCTGCTCGGCGCTCGTCAGTTAAGGGTGCCGGGTTTTGTCTTTTGGTTCTTGCCGTGACGCCTAGCTGGTTGTATTACCAGCCACGGGCCATCAACTTACTATGGAAAGATTGTCGTTCCCCGTTCGCAAGAATTTCGCTTGGAGCGATGGTGGACTGCCGCAGACTTTTGATCCGGCGTTCGCCGCTGCTCCACCGATACGGATGCGGTTCGCGCATTGTTTGAAGGACTAACCGACTACGATCCGCGAACGCTGGCACCCGTGCCGGCTGTCGCGACTCGCTGGGAGTCTTCCGCAGATGGAAGAGTCTGGACCTTCTATTTGCGCGACGACGCAAATGGTCGAACGGAGAAAAGGTTACCGCCGTCAGACTTTGTGCAGATCATGGGAACGCACCTTGAAGATTGGCCCCCTCGCACCCACACAGAGTTGCTTTCGAACATTGAAGGCTCTGGCAGCGAATCACGCGATGGCAGTAAAAAGGTTGCCGGAGCCTACCGAAAAGCATTCGAGTTTTGGCGCCGAAGCAATCAGCGATCAGGTCCTTCGCGCGTTCGATTGCACGAAGCTGATGCCAGTTTCCGGCGCTGGTCGCTCACCCGGTGTTTCGGCCATGTAAAGGTTTCAGCATCCGATGCGACGCGCCGGTTGGAGCCTCGTGAACTTGTTTCGAATGGCGCTTTCCTTCTTTCGGGAACCGACAACGACCGCGTCTTGCTGGAACGTGCCAATACGTATTGGGACGGTGCTTCCATTGCGCTGCAACGAGTTGCCTTTGTGAGCAGTGCGAACGCTGAAGAGCTTTGCGGCGCTTATCGCGCGGGCGATGTTGATGCTGCTACCAATGCGCCGTTTGAACCACTCGCGCTAAAGCTTCTCGCAGGTTACGAAGACTTTCGTCGTTCAACTTTCGGAGCACTGACTTACTCACTATCAACAGCACGCGCGCACCTTTCGACGATGTTCGTGTTCGTGAAGCGTTGGCTATTGCCATCGACCGTGAGCGTGGTAAGTCGAGATCATTTGCATGGTGCAACTGAACCAGCCGGCAAGTTCCTGCCCGAGGCGATGTCCTGGAGAAAAGCCGGTTGTAAACAAGGCTGATCTGCTCGATCAGGACACCACGAAGGCGCGTGCGTTGTTAGCTGAAGCTGGTTTCCCGGACGGACAGGATTTCCCACGGTGCGTTTGCTGATTAACCGCAACGATCAACAGCGAGTGGTGGCGCTGGCAATCGCATCGATGTGGCGCAGTGTTTTAAATATCGAGACTGAGATCATCACCAGGAATTGGGATGAATACGAAGCCGCGTTTAGGGCTGGGGACTATGATGTTGCGCGGCGGGGCATCGTCATGCAGACGACCGACGAACTGACAAATCTCAAAAATGCTTTTGAGCGCGACACGGGCGCAACTACAAGTTGAAGCTACTCCAACAGTACCAAAACAAACCGGCTCCAAGACAGAAGTGGAAGTTGTCAGGCCCACGGTCACCAATTTCGGAAGGAGAGGCTTTGAAAGAGCTTCGCGGCTGTGCCGATCTATTTCGCTTCCTCGTTTGCCTTGGTGAAGCCATATGTCGACGGCTTCGACGGTAATGTTCTGGATGTTCCTTCGCTGAAGAAGATTCGCATGAATACAAATTGGGTGGAAAACAAACCGTGATCATTCGCCTAGACAATGAGGGAGACTAGAAAACTTGCCGCCAGGATTTGTTTCCAATGGCGGCTTGATTGCTTTTCGAACGGATACTTTTTACGGTCTCGGGGCGGATCCGCTAAACGATTCGGCGGTTGCTCGAATCAAGACTTTGAAGGGACGCGAAGACGGCAAGCCGATTCTGTTGTTGATTGCGGAAGCAGCCGATGTGGATCCGCTAATTGCTTCGCGCCCCGGAAGTGTTTGGTCTCCTCGTCAAGCACTTTTGGCCTGGTCCGTTAACGATCGTCGTTCCCGGCGTCCCCCGATTTGCCTGAAGAAATTACCGCAGGCACGTCATCGGTGGGATTGCGTTTACCGGATGACGATGAAGTACGGAAGTTGGTAGCCGCTTGTGGCGGTCGCTTAACCGCAACGAGCGCGAATCTATTCAGGCAGTGAACGCGGCACGATCCGCGGCGGACGTTGAGGTATTTCCCGGCCGGAGTTGATTTGATTGTGGATGGTGGGGAAGTAAGCGCTACGAAACCGTCAACTGTGATCGATGTAACCGTAGACCCGTTCGCGCTTGATTCGGGAAGGTGCGATTTCACGTGAGGAGTTGGAGAGGTTGTCAGTTGAGACGTGATTGCAGAATTCACATGACTGCTCAGCGACTCAAGCTTATGCGTCCTGTGAATCCTGCAATCGTGTCTCGGCGGCGGTTGAAACTGCGCAAGACAGATGGTCCCTACTGCGTCACTGTCAGATCCTTTACAAAACCCCAGTCGCCACTTGCGTTGACGTGAATATTGCCGACGGCTTCTTCTTCGCGATTACGATGTTTGACCCATACCACCACGCGTGAAGACTGGCACCTCACGACTGACTATTTCCTGAATCTTTGTATAAAGCTCCAGACCTTTCTGACGATCAAACGTGTTCACTGCCTCATCAAGAAGCGCATCCAGTTCCTTATTGCTATAGCGACTCCGATTGCGCGACGGACGCGTTTGAGTAGGATTTCGAAGTTGCAAAGAGATCCTTGTAGAAAATTGGATCCTGATTGCCACCTACCCACTGCGAATAAGAGATCTGAAAGTTCCCCTGACGTAGCTCATCAAAGAGCGTGTTCTGTTCGGGCGTTTGTATCTCGACAGGAATGCCAACTTCCTTCAAGTGATAGTTTTGAATCACGCCTGCATACTGACGACCCGCAACTACTGCTACCGGATAGTTTATAGACGATGGGCTTTTCAAATCTCATCTTGGGGCCGTCGCCATCCGGATCTTTGAAACCAGCTTCGTCGAGAAGTTTCTTCGCCATCCCAGGATCGAAGGAATACCTCTGTCAGTGTGTAGCAAGCCCACGATTCTCGGGAAGAATCGAATGCGCGATCTTTCCATAGCCCAGGCAACCCTTTGCAGTCAAGCTCTCGCGATCAACTGCGTAGCCGATTGCCGGCGCACCTTCACATTATCCAGCGGAGCTGACGAAGTATTGATGGTAAGCAGGTATAGGTTAGAACCGGTGAAGGCATCGACCTGTAGTTTTGGATCCTGCTCGAGAAGTTTGACTGCGTCGGGAGGATAAACTGGTGGGCATTGGCGCAATGTCTCACACGGCCCGAGCGTGGTTCAGCCTGAAGCGCGTTCATGTCTGAGATCACTCGCACACGAACCGAACTGTATCTTGGAAGGTCATCCCAATACCCAGGAAACGCTTCAACGTCGACAACCTGCTGAGCGATTGTCGTAATGGACAAGCCTGAGGACCTGACCAACCGGCTGCGTCTTTTCACTTTCGCTAGCTGTCTTTGGGAATGATCGCTACCGGAACAAGATTCGATAGCAATCCAACCCAGGGCTTTGATTAACGTTACGACCACTGTCTTTGAGTCCGGGCCTCAACGCTTTTGATGTAACTGTCTTTGTCGTTGCCAGTACCTTCATAAAAGCTCGCAGACTTCGCAAAAGAGCTGGTAAACACGAGGTCAGGTGTTGTACTTCACATCAGCGGAAGTCAGCGCACGTCCATCGTGAAGACCTAACTCCATCATGCAGGGTGAAGGTATAAGCCGTGCCGTCCGACGAACGAGCAATATCGGATGCGAGTTCACCTACGTAGTCAAACTTTTCATTTTTCTTGACGAGAGAATTGAAGATCAGGGTTCGGATACGTTCGCTGGCAGCATCAACTGAAGGCGAGCCAATTGGATCGATCGTGCGAATGTTGTCGCCGAGAGCAATGACGAAGGAAGTGGTTTTTGTCCGGCAACCACCGAGCGAGATCAGAAGTATTGATAAGAACAAAACGACATGAACTTTGCCAGTCCTCACTTGATGGTGCCTCCATACGTATAGTTCAGTTTTGAATTGAGTTTATTGATCTCGTCCGCTAGGACGTTAAAGCGGTCGAGATCAAGCGGTAATGGTGGCGCCGGCGATGGACTTATCGATCGCGCCAATCCTCTTAGCGAAGCACGCATACGACGCCTGTGTAATCCGTCCATCCTGAGCGGCGCTCAGCAGAGGAACGATAACCGCGCCGAATCTTATCCGGGTCGGCACAAATCAGAAGCATGTCCTCACCGGCGTTGAACGCACGGACCACCGCATCCTCGATTTCGCAGTGCCGCGCAATGGCGCCCATCTCCAGATCGTCTGTGACAACGAGATGCTGGTATCCGAGTTCCTCGCGGAGAAGTTCAGTGACGATTGCGTAATTCAACGACGCCGGTTCCAAGCCTGCCACCAGTGATTTCCTCTTTGATGTTTATGTTTGGAAAGCCGCCGTGACTAACCATTACACAACGCACGCGATCATCACGACGTTGAAATAGTTCGATGTACGGCGCGAGATCCTGGGCGATCAAATCGTCGTGACTAAGTTTGACGATAGGCATCTCTTCATGTGAATCGACCTCGCCCGCTCCGATTCCCGGGAAGTGTTTCAGGCAGCCAAACATGCCCGTGCCCTGAAGTCCACGCATGTAGACGGTCGTAGTAGCCGAGAACTTCGCCGGGTGATCGACCAAACGATCGTGAGTAAAGACCATTGGATAGCAGGTCGCGATCGTCGCGTCATGATCGACATGACCGGCGCAAAGTTGAGATTGAAACCCGAGCATGCGGAGCACTTCGCCGGTGACACGGCCAAGCGCCCGCGCGGCAGCCAGATCACCATGCTGACGAATCGTGCGTGCCGACGGCATCGGCGTAAAGATCTTGCGAAGTCGATCGACGAGTCCGCCTTCCTGATCAATGCCAAACAGCGGTTGGTGTAGCAATCAACTCGCTTACGCCGTCCAGAAGTGAACGCAATTGTTCTGGACCCGCCACGTTGCGCCCGAAGATGATCACGCCACCGGGCTGGACCTCGCGTATTAGTTCGCTTGTGTCGTTGTCCAGCTCAGTGCCTGGAAGACCGATGAAGAAGAATTGTCCGACTTGTTGCTCGAGTGGAAGTGAATTGAGTGTGTCTGCTGGCATTGAAAAATAAAAGCGTTAGCAAGCTATTAGGTCGCGAAAGTTTAGCACAAAGGAATTTCGGATTTCGGATTTTGGATTGCGAATTTCTGTGCAAATTGAACTCAGAGTTCATCTGTTCGAAGAGCCGCTCAGGTACAGATGAAATTCGAAATTCGCAACCCGAAATCCGAAATTCAGTTCATTTATCTTTCCTTCACGTAAGTAGTATAACCATCAATATGCCACGCGAAATCACCGATCGGGATCGCGTTGTCGAAGCCGTTAAGAATCTCGCACTCACTGCCGAACTCTTCGAAGAACAAAACGGGAAGCCAAAGTATGCAGGCGACCTCGAAGTGATCGTGCATGGACGTGAATACGCGAAGCGGCAAGCGAGTTGGGCCATATGTTCGTCTGCTCACCTACGATGCGCGACGAAGAGATTACGCGCCAGGGTGAATGGGGTGGCAACACTTTCTACATCGCGGTGGATCGGGTGCACTCGATGTCTCAGTCGTTGACGACGGTGGTATCGTAGAAAAGATTGGACAACTCGATCCCGGAACGTGTTTTGGCGAGATGGCTCTGCTCGCCGGCATCGAACGCAACGCCACAGTCGCCGTTCCCGCTGATACGTACCGGCGACAGTCCTCGAGGTTACTCGTCCTGCGCTTCGACTTCTGCGCAAGCTGCCAAAGTTTGGACTCAACCCTCGACGAGACGTATCGCAGCTCACGGTTTTGGTCGAGTGCTCGAAGACATCTCCAGAATCACCAACAAACTGGTAAGTCAACGAGTTCGTCGGACCAACTCCGCCAAGCACGCGCCGCTACATGGTCTACGGAAAACATCACGTGCTCTGCAAGGAAGGCGACACCAATCGACAAACTCATTCTCATCGAGAGCGGTTGGATACGACGCTCGAAAGGCGATTCCGTTTCACGCGACTTCGCCTGAAGTTGTCGATGGGTATGGGCGAAAACATCGGTGTCGACTTTCTTGGTGAAGGAAACTGTCTTGGACTCGGAAGGCGTTCAGCAACCCGCACAGTTGGAAATACAACGCCACGCTGATGGCGCGATCGGAAGTCCTTGAGGTTCCGATCGCAGCGTGTTCGATCCACAAGCTCGCGCGCGAACTTGTCTGCGACCTCTCTCGGCTTTTCAATTGTCGACGACTGATGGGCCGCCGACGCTCGAAACGGTGGCAGACATCAAGTGCTCTCAAGTCAGCCGAAGAGGAGATAGCCACCGGCATCAGTTGATGGCGCCAACCTGCTGGTGATGGACATGGACCTCTGCGTTCGTTGTGGGAACTGTTCTCTTGCTTGCCACAAGATGCACGGACAGTCGCGGCTGTTGCGACGCGGGATTCAGATCAAGCGTCCGGTCTCGATAGGCAAACAACGATTACAGCACGCCCTGCTGCCGCAAGTTTGCATGCACTGCAAAGATCCGGAATGTTTGACCGGCTGTCCAACCGGATCGATCTTTCGCGATCCATTGGGCCACGTGGACATTGATCCTCACACTTGCATTGGATGTTTCGATTGTGCCACCCAATGTCCCGTACGACGCGATTACGATGGTGCCGCAGCAAGCTCGGAACCGCCCACCTTCAGTTTTGTGCAAACGCTGACTCGGGCGCTGAGTGTCCGATCGGCCGAGATTTCCAGCCTCACGGAATCTGATGACGTGGTCGCAATCAAATGCAACCTCTGCGAAGACACTCCGCTTGAATCCCAAAGGCGTGCGACGTCAGAGCGTATTCATGCGAAGAAAACTGTCCAACAGGCGCGCTGGTTCAGAGTCAATCCAATCGAATACTTCACGGAAATCGGATCGACGCAGGGATTTGATCTTCCAGAGACGAGACGCATGCTATTTGGGAGAAATATTCACAAGAGTGATCCGTTGGCGCGCGTTTGGAACATTGCTGGCGCGCTCCTCAGTATCGCCGCGGCCGTCATTACGATATTCGGGTTGGCGAAATATGGATTTGATGGTCAGGTTGGCTGGTACCTGGCTCACGATGCGCTGGCTGACCGGGTTGGTCGGTCTGTTTGGTGTTGCCGTGGTCATGACTTATCCGCTTCGGAAACAGGTTTACCGAGCGGCGCGTCGGTGCGTTGCGGTATTGGATGCTTGGCGCATATCTACTTCTGGGGTTCGTAGCAGGCATCGTGCTGCTGCTTCATGCCGGTACACACACCGGTGGATTGTTGACGACGGTTCTGTATGTAGCGTTCGACGTCGTGATTGTTTCGGGCGTAGTCGGAATCATTTCCTATTGGGTTTCTCCTCGCATCTTGACCCGAATAGAAGGCGAGCCACTACTGATTGAAGATTTGAGGGCCCGACAGCGGGAATTAGTAGGAGAGCAAAGAGCACTCCTCGAGAAGTCCGAGGGCTGGCTCAAGGATGAGATTCTGCAAAGGATTTATCCGCGTTTTATGTCCGGGGATTCTTGTTTCGTCAGCTTCGTACTCGTGAGGATCTAAAGGCCATGGCTGGCTCATGCGCGAGAGGACTTCAAAGAGCGCATCACTCGAGTGGCAACCGATGATGAGCGCGATCTATTGCTCAAGGCATTGGAAACGGCCGTCACTCTGCGTCGGGTTGATGCGCTTGTTCTGTTACACCAGTGTCTGCGTGTCTGGATTCCGGTACACGTAGTCTCGACCGCACTGATGCTTGGCACTGATGATTGTTCACATCATTCAGGTGACTTTTTTAAAGTGCGGTAGGTAGATGAAACTTGGATGGCTACTCGGCTACGCCGCCTTTCCGTGCGGAAAGCCTCCGGCTTTCCGTTCGCCATTTAGAAAGGAGAGGCTCAGCCTCGGCGGCGTAGCCGCCAAGAGAGATCCGGGTCTGACGGAAAGCCGGAGGCTTTTCCGCACGGAGGCGGCACAGCCGCAAACCAATTGATTGGCCCAAATTGCCAAGCGCTCAAGCCTAAAACCTTAATCCGTGAAAAACCAGTACGTCATCATTCGCGACGACCTACCGATTGACCCGGTAACAGTGATCACCGAAGGTCTGCTAATCGGTAGGCTGATGGAATGTGAAGTACTACTGAATCACCCTTCAGTTTCAAGAGCCCAGGCTGGCATCAAGCAGGTAGAGGAGAACTACTATCTGTTTCCACTGCGTCCGAGCAACCCAGTCACCCTGAACGGTAAGGCTGTAGAAGTTAACGAGGCACTGGCATCCGGTGACTTTGTAGGTGTTGGTCCGTTTCTTCTGGAGATCGACAACACCGAAGAAGCACTCGTGATTCGCGTGTCTTTGCAGATTGGAATGTTCGCGGCCGATGCTGACCTCAGCAGTCCAATTCTAACCACTGATCAACTTGAGACGCCGGCCGAAGGAAAGAAACCAGCTAAGGCGCGAGCCGCACCCATCGCTGGAACAAAGGCGCTCGACATTTTTGGGACAAACGTATTCGCGAAGCCGGTAAGATGATTCGGCCGTCGCCATTATTCCCAAAGAGTCAGAGACGATCCAGGAAAGGCCCAGTTTAATTGGTTCGCGACCAGCGATCTCCAATCACGTTGGCCAGGATCGCTTTTGTTTGGGCGTTCCTTCTTGTAGGTGTTCTTTCTGTGGCTGCGGCTTGTGCCTACGCAAAAGCTTTTGTGCCGGCGCCGCTCGCAAAGGTACACAGTGAAAGTCAAATGGTCATGGTTCCTGCGATTGCCAGACAACCAAATGCCGGCGCGTGTACTTCGTGTCATGCCTGGAAAGGGAGAATGGACGAGCGTTGTGCTCAGTGCCACCAGAGCGATGCCTTTGTTGCTACGGTTATCAAACCACATGAGGCCGCCGGTGTCGGTTGCATAGATTGCCACGCGGAACACAAGGGCGCCGATTTCAAGGCCGGTGTCGGAGCCCTGGCGACTTGCACCGGCTGCCACAACGATGGCAATCATCAACTCTACAATGGCGAAGCGAGTCGGAACTCCTCACGGAGGAACCGTCGGTTATCCGGTAGTGAACAATGTCTGGAGTAACAAGTCGGTAAACGACGACGAGTGGGAGTTGAAGAAGATTCCAATCGTTCGATTGCCAACCGATGACGATGCGAAGTGGAAGAGCAAACAGTTTCATGCGCTTCATTCAGAGCGCGTGAAGGTTGTGCCTGGCATCCAGGGAAATGCCTTAGGGACGGTTGTCGTGTTCCAGTTGTCATAAGTCGTTCGACCCGATCGATCGAGCGACTCCCAGGACGACTTGTGGTGTTTGTCACAACGGACTCGTGCAAGAAGGGAACGAACAACGCCTTGATTGCGAGCAACCAGCCGAATTGCACGTCCTGCCATGTGCAACACATCAAAGACAAGCGACGTTGGGGCGATAAGTTTATTGCGAGTGCCCTTAGGTGAGGACCCAGTTCAGACGCTTCGCCGTGGAGGCCGCACCGCACCTTTCAACCGGCCTCCGCATGCTACGCTGTCTTCGCCATGCATCGTGCATGGCTAACCTAAACCGAGCGCGGCAGGACCGGAAAGAAGCGTGAGACCGATCAGGAGCTGAGATCGAGGCACCTGAAGCGTAGGCTGCGGGATACGTACGGGATTTACCGCCTGAAGGAGGTCGGAGTTATTTGTGGTCTACCGCCACCACTATGACTTCTGGTCTGAGACTGGCCACGATAAGGAAGAGGGCTACTGCCGATTGACCACACCGGCTGGCTCAAGTTCTAACGGTTCGGCGGTCCACGCGGCGTCTAACAACGGCATGTACCCGACGCCCGGCATTGTGCGCTTAATAAATCTTGTGTGGGTAGGGGCCCTGGTGATGCAGGACGATTCACCCGGCAGGCTTGTGACAAGGTATGCAGTCGTTCGAGCCGGGTGCCTTTCCTTTCACTGCTGGTCTGGCTGCGATTGCCCGGTCATGGCAAATATTACAGTTAATGTGGAACGCCACTTCGTTTGTGAGTTTTGTCGGCGCCGGTTTGTCCGGGTATTGAACACTAGGAATCGTTGCGCTGTCGTCGCCTGCCTGAAGATGACACGCTCGACATGACTTCACCGCCTTCGCATCCGCAGCTTCAGAACCGCAGCCGTTAACACCACAGCCCGTTCAGAAGTTTTGAGTGGAGCCTTTAATCCCGTCGCCGGCTGATCCGTGTGATGACACTCAACGCATGACAGAACCGTTGTCCCGTCAACACTGTATTTCTTAGTTGCGTGGTTCTCATGATTGAACGGCACCTCACCATACTTGTCTGACTGACTGTCTTTCGAAAGCGTCACTTCCTTTGGCTGCGTCTTGCTTTCCTTCTCTTGGAACACCGCTGAGGTTGTTGGTATTGCAGGGTTGGAATCAATGACGACACCGAAACAACCGACTGCCAGCAGAACGATGGTGAATAATTTCATTGAAGATTCCTTTGTGTGATTGGACTTGATCAGTCGGGGAAGTGCTCAGATGAATCTTAATGAGCGGTGTGTCGAAGTGTCAATTTTTATGATCGGACGCCTCTATGGAGGGCGTCTCTTTGGAGTGCGGTGGCCCGGCACCGCTTTGTAAGGATGATCTTCTTGTAGAGTCAGCTTTACCAAAGCGGTGACGAGGCACCGCACTCAGAGACGCACTTCGGGAGATTTTCTTTACCAAAGCGGTGACGAGGCACCGTACTCCAAGAGGCGTCCTAATTGGGCATTCTGAACGTCGAACCCGTGTGACAACGACGACAGCTGTTAAAGCCAAGGTCTCCGCCAAAAGTTCGTTTGCCGTTGTGACATGTCGCACAGTTCTGAGCGCCAGTGTTCGGGAAGTGCTGGAACGAGGAAGGTGAACCGACCTGTTTCGTTTGCGGAAGTCCGGCGGTGATTTTGTGGCAATCCTGACAAGCTAGTCGCTCCTTCGTTCCATGCCTCGCGTGACTGAATGAAAACCGAAAGACGCGTGAGTTTGTGTTTGTCGGCATGTAGCGGCCCTGGCCGTGACAGACTCCACACGACGCAAGCTCGCGACCCGTAGCAGACTTGCTTTCCGGCGTATGGCATGTGTAACACGCGGAGTGCGCTGCAAGGTTCGCCGGGATTGAAAGCCCGAATCCGCGGTTTACAAGTCCGGCGTGACAGCCATTGCAACCTGCCTGGGGTTTTGCGTTGCCGTTCATGTGTTGGGCGTGATCGAACTTAACGTTGAAGCTCTCTTTAAATCCCGTCGGAAAGTTTTTCAGCGGTGGTCGATTCCCGGTTGTTTCGGTGTGACAGATGACACACATCGGAATCGCCGGCGTCGTGAACTGACCGAGATGACAAGTGGTGCAGGCGCTATGTCCAGGAAACTTCGGTGTCGCTGAATTGTCGGCACGTTGATGACATGAATTGCACCCAAGCGAGGCGTGTTTCTGACTTGTATGCAGAAACTTTGAATAGTCGACGTCAGGACCTTGAGCGCTCGTACCCGTGTTCCAGCTACAAAGAGCGACGACAAACAGCCAGGCCGGGAAGAGGAGACCTTTTTTCACTTGATCTCCTTGCGCTTGAGCGGCGGACGTTCCGCAATCAGATAGTGGCTCGACGGCGGATCGAGGTTCCCGACGTTTGATGTATGACAGTAGACACAGACGAAAGTCTTGTTCTTGTCGATCGACGCGAGTTCCTTTGTGACATCCTGCCGCAACCCTTCGCGATTGTGACATTCAGTGCACGACGTGATCGGAACGTCGGGTTTAAGTCCACGTAGAGTTGCTGACTTGGTGATGTTGATGTGGCAGGTCGTGCATTCCGCGATGTGAACTTTCTCTTTTCACCGCCACCATCGTGCATGAACTTCAAAGAGATTCTGGTCGGCACCGTTAGGCCGAGAGACGGAGTTGGTGCGAGCTTATGGCAACCGACACAGTTTGTGGCAATAGGCTGTTGCGCTTTCCAATGACAGTCGAAACACGAGTCATGTCCGGAAGGCACTGACTTGAAGGTTTCCGGTTTTGGCTGAAATCCATCGGGCCAGCCTGTAGTTGGAGCGGCAGGAACGCTTCGCTGAGTGTGACAAATCGAGCAGTTGTTGTACGTCGGCGTTCTGTCGTCGGTGAACTGCGACGCATGCGAAAAGGCCCTGACTGATTGACTCGAGGAACTGCGGTTTAAGAGCGCAATGACATCCTGGTGACGATCGTGTGGAAACTCGATCACAAACTGAAGTCGCGAGGCCGGATTCCGAAAAGCATATCGTGCTTCATCACGTGGAGAAGTCTTTTCGTGTGACAGCCAGAGCAGATCACCGGTCTTGGGCCTTTGAAGAACTGTAAACGATGACAACTGACGCAGGCGTCGTGGCCGGGATAGTCAATGATGTCCGGATAGCTTGAAGTTTTTGCCAGCCGGAGGTTGGAATCTTGTGGCAAGTGCTGCATTCGCCCTGATGCTTTTTTGTGCTGTGTGAAAATTTTGAATAGTCGATTGGGGCGGGCCTCGCGGGGCGTCGAACAGATTCCTTCTGGCTTGCAGAAGCCGGCGCTGTCAGCAGAATGATCGCGACCAGCGCCCACGACCTGACCTTCTCTGTGCTTCCTCTGTGTCCTCTGTGTGTGCCGTGTGCCCAGCCCAAGTAAAACCACAGGAGACACAGAGGACTAGAAGCACAGAGAGTTTTTGCTTAGGCTTCATTTGATGCACGTTGGCAACGGCTTCTCGACCGCAACACATTTAACGTTTTTGTCTTTCCTGTTTGACACTTGATAAGGTTTTTCGGTGGCTATATCGCCCGGCTTGATTTGTACCTCACAATTCCAGCTTGCTGCTGACTGTCCGATCTCAGGTTGCGAGCAGGTTCGTTAACACATAAGTGCCTGGGTCGAGATCCGTAAAGTACGCCGTGCCGTTCCGATCCGTCATAACAGACAACACTCGCGCACCTGATAACGCTTCAGCTTGCTTGATCAGAGACTGAAGGGCGGTTCGTCGTTGTTGATAGAAGCCGTCACGTAGCTCTGCTGACAGGTTCGTACTCAACCACTTTCTACCGACATCTCCTGTCCCGAACTCTTTTGTCCTGCTGCATAAGCGCTTGCAAACTCCGGAACTGCCTTTGGGCCGTTGATGAATTCTTGATCTATTTCTCGACAGTAGACCGATTCGCAATCGCCAGCTCTTAACCAATCGATTAGCGCCTGGCTCGCACCAACCTTCGAATAGAAACAGTCCCGACTGCTAACGCCGCGCTCCTTTGCGGCATCAAGCACAGGCGTGTTTTGTTCGAGTGATCGCTTTGATCAGATAGAACCTTTGCGCGACAGACCTTTTGTGGCTCTCCGTCAATCTTCACCTTGACACGCAAACGCAAGACGCCAGTTGGACGTGTCTGAGGATGATTGGGCTCTGTGATCTGGCTTGAAGGCGTGAACGGAGATTACGAGCGTAAAGAGGAGAAGTTGACTAGCGACAACGATGCTCAGTCGCGTGCGTCTGTCTGGTCATGTTGGTTGAGCTGCTCACTAAAGATTTGGGCTGCGCGGAAACTTTAAGAACGGTAGACGCACACCGCGAACAAAAACCTGATCTGATCGAATTGCCGGAGCCGGCGAAAAACCATTCGCTCCCGCGGCTCCAATCAGATCGTCCTGATCGACTCCATCACCGCTGATCCCGATAACTCCAACTAAAACGCCGTTCTTATACAAGGGAACACTGCCCGGAAAAATCTGGATACCATTGGCCAGACCGGGTATTGAAGTTGCACGTAAAGAGCGGCCCAAACGGAGGCGTTATGACGGAGACAAGGTTTGTCTTGATGATGTCGAGCTGTAGGCCGTCGTTGAACGGCTCCATTCGCTGATCGGTGTACTGAAAGGTCCGGCAGCGGTGTTGTCGATGCCATCCGGAAAAATGGTCGATGCAGAAAGCCATTCGCACGATCGCTGAAAGCGACGGAACCGTCCAGACGCAAACCGTCGGCGAGTGCGCGATCAACGTAGGAGCCAAAGCCGGCAGCGCGCAATCTTGCTCCTGCGGTCGCGCTGGAAAAGAACGCCGCAGTGCGAGCCTTTTGCACGGCCACATCGTAGCCAAAAACGGGAGCGTCCTGTTGGCGGAAGACTCCGAGAACTACTCCTTCGCTATCGACCACTGCCATTGTCACGCGCGCGTTACTGCCAGAGCGGTTGTCGAATCGCAGCCCGAGTAATGTTTGCCTGTTGTGCCGCGTGAGAAATGATTGTGTTGACTTCAGCAGCTGTCAGAGGCGTTGCCGACAGGTGCTGTCCCAGCAACGAAAGGAAAGAAACGTGTGCTGACCTCGCCACCAATTCCGCCGACCACCGCCGGCGTGAATTGCGAATCAGGTGGGCCAGCCGGCGGAAAGATTACGAAGGCGCCAACGAGACTTCCGAACGGAATAGTTGGCGGCGCGGGCGGATTGACTACGTTTGAGTATGGAAGTCTGATGCCATCAACCAGGATGTTGTCAGCGCGAATCTAGTGCTGGCGCTTCAAATCCACGAAGAGCGGAAGCGGCAATTAGTTCCTCAAACGGTTGATCGTTATCTGTTGGATCGCGGTCAACAGTGTAGAGACCGTCGCCCTCGATGCCGATGTCCACCGGCTGGTTCTCCGTTTTTGTAGATTGGGAGTCCACCAGGATCTCCTGAAAGCCCGAGTTTTCGCGTTAGATGCGATTGATGTCGCCGCAACCCAGTGAAGAAGAACTGTACGCCATACAGTGGGCCAGCGGGACGGAAACTAATCCTGGCGGAAAGTGTTCCTGAATGATGAAGCCGGCGGTGCGGGTCGAGAATGCGTTGCCGTGCGTGCTGAAGAAAGCCGCGGTGACGGCTTTAGCTGTTGCCGATTGAAACGCCGGGATCACCGACGCGCCTTCAGGCCCTCGTCCTGAGTGTGCCAACACTACGAACGGTCGCCGTTGCTGGGCTACCGGACATCGGGAAGAAGCCGAGGACATTTGCCTCGCGATCGGTGATGATGATGGTGACCGGATGGCCCAGCGACGTTGCGGCTGAAGCTGCCTGGGCGATTAACGTTTGGACGTCAGTCGCCGTTAGGTTAGTGGCCTTTGGAGGCGGTGCTGCGATTGAGAGTTCTCGACCCGGTGTCGGCACTGCACCCTCATCATCTGCTAAGCCTCCGCCAAGGTGTCCGATGCCAACGCGAACTCGATTGCTGGAACGCACCGTGATATTTGATTCTGACCAGCACGTCGCCAACGTCTTCCAATCTGTTCGTTTAGTCGTAACACAATGGATGTGGCCCACGGTTGATCTGGAACCGTTCCGACGTGTTCGACAATCAGTGAATGAACATTGTGATTAGCATCTTCGGCATCAGCAGTGACGACAGTTGTGCGCCTCACCTGGGTCTTAGAGTCAGGTTCATTGCGAAGACCATAATTCGCGCGTCGCTGGATCGGAACCAAACTTTATTGGAGCGGTTGCGGTAAAGGGTTCGTGTTGATGAGTGACAGATTCGTATGCGATTGCGCGAGTAGAGTCTTCTCGGCTGATGAGTACCGGGCCACTCAGTTGTGCGTTTACGTTTTCGAACCGGATAAGACAGAAAAAGGTGAGTAAGACGCAAGCGGTCCAGCAGATGATTGACCGCAGATGAGATTGAAGAAGGCAAACATTGGCGCCGAGCAATAACCCGGAACAACGTTTGCAAGTCGAAGAACAATGTACCACAAAAGCTTGAATGGCGTAGTTTGCGGCTTTCACTTCGGCTTGCGGCTGCGCCGTTCTCCGTGCGGAAAGCCTCCGGCTTTCCGTTAAGGCGGCGATTCTTTGGCGGCTACGCCGCGCGGAGGCGTAGCCTCTCGCTATTCTCCAGGCGGCAGTCGGAAAGCCGGAGGCTTTCCCGCACGGGAGGCGGCACAGCCGCAAGATTGAAAGCCGCAAATCCAATCGAGGCCGCAAATCTATTGTTTCCGACGAAAACTCTTTGCATCATCCGAAGCGTGTGTTACAAGGCAGAGACGTTCGATATTCACTCGACCATCCGTTACTAACAAAGTGCGTCACTATCAACTCCAACCTCGCGACCGTTGGTTTACTCGTTGCGCTGAGTTGTCTGCACGCTTCTGCTCAATCCTCAGGACGCCTTCAGGGGACGGTCCGCGTCGCGTCGGGGGACACCGCATCGCCGGTGCGGTACGGTCATCGTCACGAATCAGGTCGCCAGAGAATGGAAGCGCTCGCGCAGTGGTCCTGATGGCCGCTAATTCACTTCAGCTACCAGCCGGCGCATATCGAATGAAGGTTGCGGCCACCGAGCGTGGCGCTCTTCGACAAAGACAAGACCGTACGGCGACTTCGCGATCGTGAAAGGCGATACGCTCGAGAACGTAATAATCGAGCCAGAGCAAGGACACGACGATAGATATACCGCTAGCAGCGCCTGCGCCCGACGATAAGAATCCGACAACAACAACAACGGGCGACCCCGGATCGTTGGCGCGTCGAGTTTCCGGAATACGATCGTTACGGAGATCGCGGAGCGCGCGGGCGAGACATCCCCTTTAAGAAAGGACGCTGGTGGGATCCCTATAACCAAAGTGTCTTAAAGGGGGATTATCCGATCAAGGGCGACAAGACCTTCATGATCTTGTCTGCAGTCAGCACAACTACGATTTCAGAACAGCGCAGGGCGCCCAACACCTTCTGATGTGCAGCAGTGTCGACCCCGTAAGTGGAGGAATTCTTTGGACGGCCGGAACAACTCGCAGCAAACGAGACTGTCGCAAGTGAGTTTTGAGATGTTACCATGGCGATACGACATTCAAGCCACGTGATTGGGCCATCAAATTCTCACCCACCTTCAGTATCCCAAACTATCTAAATGCGCGTGAGAATGGTGTCGTGAATATCGACGTGCGTCGTGGAACAGATCGAACCGATTTCCATGTTTCACTTGAAGAAGCGTTTTGGTGAGGTTAAGTTAGCCGATTTGAATGCTAACTACGATTTCATCTCGGTACGCGCCGGGATCCAGCCTTTGTTTCTGATTTTCGTGGGTTTATCTTTTTCCGATAAACAATCTCGGCGCAAGGTTCGTTCCGAGAGCGTTAGACAATAACCGGATTCAGTTCAACGCCACTACTTTTCTCGATGTTGGAGAAGGACACCCAACAGCGGGCTAAATCGGTTCGACACTCGACATCAAAACGTTTACATCGCCAATGTGTTTCGTCAGGACTTCATACGCAGGCTGCACGATCCAGGGAGCTTTCATTACAACGATGATCGACGCGGAGTGGAGTTTGACCGCAACGGCTTCCGGTGCGCCCTGCTTTGATCGGCGATGTTAGACCGCACGCGATCTAGGTGGCTGCTTACCTGCGGTGTTAGTGGCGATGGTCACCTGCGGCAGACTCAATCTCAGTCACGCCTACTATTTTGCTTTTGGATATGATGAGCGAAAATGAAATTGCGGGGCGAAAGATTACGATCGTCAGATCAAACATGGCGGCGGTGGAGGCATCGGTGGATCGTGATTATCTTCGCTTCAAAGGATCATTCTTTTGGGCACAGGGAGACAGCAACCTCGACCGATGACAAAGTGAACAGGTTTCGATGCACTCGATGATCCGAATTTTGCCGGTGGTCAGCTTCTTTGGGTGCGAAATGGGATTCGCCTGACGCAAACTGGAGGTTGCCGTCCAGACCAAACAGTCTGCCGCCGGAGTTTGCGTAGCAGCAAGATTCAGAGGCCAGTGCGAACTTCGTGAATCCGGGAATCTTTATTTACAACGGCGGTGTTGATGCTGAACTGACGCAACGAATCAAAGCAATCTTCAACGTTAACTTTCTACGGTTTCACCGGACTGAACCGCTCGAGTACGTTTTGTTTCACGAACCACATTCGTCACGACATTGGAATTGATTACAGCGTCGGCGTCGCCTATCGACCGTTTTTGATTAATAACTTCACGATGACGTTTGGTGCTGCGACACTTCAAACCGGTCGTGGCTTCCGGGACATATTCACTGACGCTGCGCGCAATTGTCCGCCGGGTGTAGGAGACTTTTGCCAGCCCTGATGTGATCAGTCCGAATAAGATGCTGTACCAGTTGTTTGGTCAGGCAAAGTTTGTGTTTTGAGTTGAGATCATTTTTGCAGTTGCGGCTTTTGCCGCTTCCGTGCGGAAAGCCTCCGGCTTTCCGTCGAGTGAAAAATAGATCTGAGGCTTAGCCTCGGCGGCGTAGCCTCAAACTCAAATGCAGCTGATCGGAAAGGCAGAGCCTTTCCGCACGGAATGCGCAAAGCCGCCAATCCGAGCAGCTTAGACGAAAGAGCAGCCTCTGACCAAGAGCAGCCTCAGACCAAGAGCAGTCTTAGAACCAAGATGACACGCGCGAGTCTAATTCTAATCACGGTGCTGTTCGTTGCGCTCTACATTTGTGTTCGGCCGTTCATCATCTGACAATCTTCAATTCAACCAATCTCGAACTGATTCAACCTCTGCGAACCAATCAGCGCGCAGCAGCCGGCCCCCAACCTACTCAACCCAAACTCGAAGGCTGTGTCTCTTGTCACGGTTTGATCGAACCGATGCACAAGTACGGAACGACTGAAACGCTCGATAGACTTAAAGACGGAAAAGACGCCGTCAGTGCTTAGTTGCACATGTCACGGTGGCAACCCAGTGGCAATCAAGACTCAGCAATGACGCCAAAGAGATCGAGCGTGTAAAAAGACAAGCGCACGTGCATAGCTCCGGTTCCCGTCCGAGTGGACACGGAACGGGAAAAACACAAGCGCGAAATCCTGAAACGCACTAACACTCTTTTCGCCAAAGAGAGCGGGAGTTCGTTCGCTTTATCAACCCCGGCGATCTACGCGTTGTGAGTAAAACCTGCGGCGGCGGTGCTTGCCATGAAGTTGAATCAAAGAACGTCTCGCGCAGCATGATGACTCACGGCGCCATGCTCTGGGGCGCCGCGCTTTATAACAACGGAAGTTTTCCACCTGAAGGACCCGCGGTTTGGGGAAAGCTATAACGAAGACGGAACACCACAGACTCTCTTACAAACTACTACTGAAGAGCAACGCCGCGCCCAGGGAGTATCTCGAGTTTGCTCGACCCGATTCCACGCTGGAAATATCACAACCGGGCAACGTGCTGCGTGTGTTTGAAGCGAGGCGGAAAACGCCGGCTTTGAAGTCTGGACTACCTGACAAGGAAGAAGACCCGGGCAAGCCAGACAAAGGACTGAGCGCGCGCGGATTCGGCTCAGCGCAACGTACCGATCCAGTCTTTCTCGGTTTGCAGAAAACTGCGACTGCTCGATCCCACGCTGAACTTTCTCGGCACCAACGATCATCCCGGCGACTACCGGTCCTCCGGTTGTTCAGCCTGCCACGTTATCTACGCAAACGATCGCGACCCATCGCATTCAGCTTTCTACAATCAGGCCGGCAATCTTGGTCGTTCGCAAACGGCTGACACGAACATTCCAAAAGACGAATCGGGTCACCCGATCAAGCATCAGTTCACGAGCCAGATTCCGTCCTCGCAGTGCATGGTTTGTCACATGCATCCGGGCACAAACATGGTGGCGAGTTATCTCGGTCTGACCTGGTGGGACAACGAGAGCGACGGTTCGCGGATGTATCCGGCGACGCAACACAATCCCAGCCAGGACGAAGAACAGGAAAAACTGAATCGCAATCCTGAAGGCGTCGAGTCTGCGCGGTCTGTGGTCCGACTTTGATTTTCTTGCCAAGACTGGAACGCCTGACTTCAATGCGCTTCTGAAGAATACGCAGTTTGCCGATTTCACATGGTCACGGGTGGTTGTTTCGTAAAGTTTTCAAACGCGATCGGAAAGGAACTTGCTCGACGCGCGAGGCAATATCGTCTCGCCGGATGATCCTGAAAAGTTCAACAAGGCGGTGCACCTAAACGACATTCATCTCGAGCGCGGGATGCACTGCGTCGACTGTCACTTCCCGCCAGGACGCACATGGCGACGGAGTTTGCTACAACGAACCGCGCGCGCGCGATGAGATCACGTGTGAAGATTGTCACGGCTCAGTTCGGCAATCGAGCGATCGTTGTTTACCTCGGGCTTTGCTGCCGCGCCGGTTTCTGGTGCAGCCGCCGAACGCCGCAAGACACAAAACCAACCTCTGGTCGGTCAGGACCTGGCGCGCGCATTCGCACTGCGCGACGAGACGAGCGCGACGCATTCCGATCTTTCAACGGTGTCACGCGTGATCGAAAGCGCAAAAGACGAAAGAGGAACGGACGTCGATCTAAAGACCGGCGACATCGTTCAGAACTCGATGGTTGTTCCCGGTCGGTGGTGGCGCGTGCCGCAAACGCTCGACACGGTCACGCCAGGCAGCGCGCGACTTCAGCGAGACGCTCGCGAGTACGCAAAGACGATTCAGAAAGACAATACGACATGGGGAACGGTGCCGACGGACGCCAAACAATTAGCCCATCGCGACACTGACATGACCTGTGTTGCGTGTCATTCGTCGTGGGTTACGAGTTGTTTTGGGTGTCACTTGTCAATGCAGGCAAATCGCAAGATGCCGAATCGTCACAACGAAGGCGGCAACTCCGCAACTTCACGCAGTACAACTTCCAAGTTTTGCGCGACGACATCTTTATGCTCGGTCGCGACGGCACGGTCACCGGCAACCGGGTCGCGCCAGTTCGTTCTTCATCTGCAGTGTTGGTGAGTTCACAGAATCAAAATCGCGAGTGGATCTATTCGCAGCAACAAACAACTTCCGCGGAGGGTTTTGCCGGACAGGCCTTCAACACGCACATCCCCCATACGGTCCGCGGCAACAGAGACGAAGATGTGCAGCGATTGCCACGTGTCGGAAAAGAACGACAACAATGCGTGGCTCGCACAGATTGCTCTTGCAAGGGTACGAACTTCGTCAACTTCATGGGGCGTTATGTTTATGTTGCCGCTGACGACAGTCTCAGAAGTTGTCGTGGCAACAGAGCACACCGAACCGCAGGCTGTGTTTGGAAGCACGCTACAGAAGATTGCATATCCGCTCGAATTACGAGGAGTTCGAACTGGGCGGAAGCGAGTTGAAGACTGCTTACGAACACGTGGGTAATCCGCGCGTGTTGCAGGCTACAACTGCGCGGCGAGTATGCGTACGTAGCTGCTGGCGAAGGGGGACTTGCGTGTTTACGACGTAGCCCAGATTGACCAGAAAGGGTTTTCGGAACGGATCACAACTGCACCGGTCTCGCGCTTCGGCCAGAAGTTTTGGGTGAAGACTAAATATGCGACTGCGGTTGCGGCCGACCACATTGGCGGTCGATCCTGCACGATGGCGAGTTGAAGTCTGATGGCTCAATGATCGATCCTGCGTCGGCAGCAGCGTTGACGGCGGGCGCGCAATCAGTTAGTGAACCGAGGAACAGCCAATCCATCCGCTTTATGCGTACCTATACATCGTCGATAAATATGAAGGCCTGATCCTGGTCAACGCTGCGACATTGCTCGATGGAGATCCACTAAACAACTATCTGAAGCGGGCTTTGGATCCGGGAAGTACGCCCGCGGGGCGTTTAATCCAGATGGCGCACTGAGTGATGCGAATAACATTAGCGATCGCGGGCAAGTACGCATACATAACAACACCAAGTGCATTGGTAGTTGTGAGGTATCGATGATCCGCTGAATCAGGATCGTGAATCGAATCAGTTTGCATGGGCCGAGGTCGGTGGCGGTTCAGTTTCGTTATGCGTTTGTTGTCGATCAAGATGGGTTGAAGGTGATTGATGTCACGCAACCCGAAAAAGCTCATTTGGTAGATGGTGCGGTTGTTTCACTCAGCGATGCTCGAGATGTGTATGTGGCGCGGACTTATGCGTACGTGGCGAACGGCAAAGACGGGTGTTGCGATCGTGGATGTCGAGCAGCCGGAGCATCCGCGTCTTGATCAGACGCTTCAACGCTGATGGGAAACTGAATGATGTGCACCAGGTCAAGATTGCGATGACGAATGCGAGCTTGTTCGCTTATGTTGCCGACGGAAAGAATGGTCTGCGCATTTTGCAGCTGACTTCGCCGGAAACGATGCCGGAGTATGCGGGATTTAGTCCACGACCGCGGCCGGTGTTGATTGCGACGTTACAAGACTAAGGGTGATGCGTTGGCAGTGTATCGAAGGGGTTCGGATCGAGATCGGGCGGTTGATGAAAGCGGGAATCAGGTTTCAGTGTTTGGAAGAAGAGGTGCCAAGGCCCTTCAACTATGAAGAGATTATCAGGATGTTGAAGACCAATGATGGCCAAGGGGATTGGTTTAGAGTTAGTGATGTGCCCAGGGAAGTAGATTCTTAAGAGCACAAGTAGCCCCACAAAGAGCACAAGCACCACAAAATAGAACAAGCATTAAAAAATAGAACAAGATAGGGAAGGGCGGTTTACCCCCGCTGGTTCAAAAGGCTCCTTTGATTTCTTGGATCTTTGAATGTGAACCAGCGGGGGTAAGCCACCTTTCTTGTTGCTATCGACTACATTAGCTGTTCGCGTATCTTGAGTAGTAGCATTTTGCTTCTTCAGGCGTTATTGAATCGGACGTTCCTCGAATCATCATCGACACCTTTCTGATTAGCAAAATCAAACAACGAAGCTTGAGCTGCAGCCTTTCGACGTCCTGCGCGGAGTCGCAGCTATTTCCAAGCGCGCTATCCGCAGTTGCTGCCTTTGCCGATAACGGCCGTTCAGTCAACGCTTCATCATCCGCAAACACTTCCAACTCGCAACGCTCAAGCGCTGTAGAACTACTCGTGCATAGGCCAGTACAGCTTGCGGCAAGCCCGCCAGTCGTGCCACTTCAATGCCATATGACTTCGACGCTCGTCCGCGTTCGAGTCGATGCAGAAACACAACTTCGCGCTTCTCGCTCCGTCGCGGTTATCTGGTAGTTCTGTGCTCCCGGTAAACGCTCAGCTAATTCAGTGAGTTCGTGATAGTGCGTTGCGAATAGAGTCTTGGCTGCATGATCGGGTGAGTCGTGCAGATACTCAGCGACGGCCCAGGCGATAGACAGCCCATCAAATGTCGCCGTGCCTCTTCCGATCTCGTCGAGTAGGACAAGGGAGCGCGGTGTTGCGCTGTGAAGAATCGCGGCTGTCTCAGTCATCTCGACCATGAACGTCGAGCGACCGCGCGTTAAGTCATCCGATGCGCCGACACGCGTCCAGATCCGATCAAGCAAGGAAGCCGCGCGCGTTCGGCGGGAACAAAGCAACCCATCTGCGCGAGTATGCAGATGATCGCCGCCTGACGCAGGACGGTCGACTTACCACCCATGTTTGGGCCGGTGATGATGAGCAGTCGATCGGTTGAGTTGTTTAAGATAGAGACTGTTGGGAACGAATGGTTCGTCACTAAATACTTCGATAACCGGATGTCGACCTTGAATAATCTCGAGTTCATCACCATCGTGCATCACTGGATGGACGTATCGTTGTCGTGCCGATGTTTCCGCCGACGAAGCAAGCGCATCAAGTGCTGCCAATGCCCGCGCCGTTACCTGGATCCGTTTTGTTTCAGCCGCAATCTGGCGACAGACTCAGTAAACAACTCGGTCTCAAGTTGCACGATTCGTTCTTCAGCGCCGAGGACTTTCTTTTCAATCTCTCGCAGTTCCGGTGTCGTGAATCGTTCAGCGTTCGCGAGGTTTGCCGGCGCTCATAGTCAGCGGGTACTCGGACCGCGTTGGCCTTCGACACTTCAATAAAGTAGCCAAACACGCCATTGAAGCGAATGCGGAGGTTGCCGATACCGCTACGGGCTCGTTCGGAACTCTCCATGGCCGCGATGATCTGTTTGGCGTTTGTGCTTACCGATCGAAGCTCATCGAGTTCAGGTTGAATAGCCATCGCGAATTGCTCCCCATCGCTCAACTTGATCGGCGGATCATCGCTAATCGCTCGTTCAATCAGTGAACGGATATCCGGAAGCTCGTCCGTGTTTTTCAGCCAGAACCTGAAGCAGCGACGACTGCAAACCGGTTAACACTGCTCGTGTCTCGGGAACTTGATTCAGCGATTTGAGCATCGCACACAGATCGCGTGGCGTTGCTGAACCAAGGCTGATTCGACCAAGTACGCGCTCGAGATCGGATACTTCCTTCAACAGCGTTCACAGTTTGTCGCGGACTCTTTGTGACAACACTAGATCTTGAACTGCCGCTAACCTGGCCTCAACTTCACCTCGCTTGATACACTGGGCGCAACAGCCACGATCGAAGTAGTCGGCCGCCCATCCCCGTCACAGTTTGATCAATCACTTGCAGGAGTGAACGCCCACTGCCACCTGCCAGCGACTCGACCAGTTCCAGATTTCGAACGGTCACGCTGTCGAGCACGAGGTGATCCTGAGGTTCGAAGTAAGCGAGATCGGTGATGTGAGCGGCTGAGGCACGCTGAGTTTCTTGTGCGTAGCGGAGACAAGCTCCAGCGGCGCGAACGGCCTCGTCTTTTTCTTCAGCCCGTAGCCTTCTAGTGTTTTGACCTTGAAATGCTCAAGCGAGGAGGTTTTGGCAGTCTTCTTTTTGCCACTGCCAGTCCTCGATCAGGGTCAATGTTAGAAGCGAATCCATACTCATTTGCGGAAATCGGCCCCGATTCGTACTTATTTACTTCTGAAGAATCTTCCCGCAGGGGAAGCGGTGATGTTTGAACTTTCCCGGAAAGACCGCTTTTGATTAACGGAGCAAGCGAAGCGGGGAACAGCAGTTCGCGTGGCGCAAACGATTCAAGGTCGGACCGAATGCGGAGTCCATGAATCCTTGCCGGTTTCCTGGGTTACGCGGAATTCTCCGGTTGAGATGTCCAGGAACGCGGCGCCAACGGTTTCTCCAGCGCTGCATATTGCCGCGAGAAACACTGACTCTCGAGCTTCGAGCAACTGTGGATCGATTGGTGTTCCGGGCGTGACGATACGAACTACTTCGCGTCGAACCAGTTTCTTAGTCTTTCCGGCTTCTTCGGTTTGTTCGCAAATGGCGACTCGGTAACCCTTCCGAACGAGGCGAGCGATGTAGTTAGCGGCTGAATGGTGCGCGGAACGCCACACATCGGAATCCGGATTACCGGATTCCTTATGGCGAGACAGTCAGCGTGATTTGAAGTTCACGAGAACCGACAACCGCATCGTCAAAGAAGAGTTCGTAGAAATCACCCAGCCGAAAGAACAGTAACGTACCTGGGTGTTGCTGCTTCAGTTCCTGATACTGCCGCAGCATCGGTGTTGGATTTGAAAGATTCATATGTGAGTAAGTGCTCGGAATAATGTCCGATAAACTTTCGTTTGTCGAGCATGCGCCCAATGACCTTTTCGAGCTGAGCAGAAAATCGATCTAGTGGTTACTTTTGAAAAGCGTAATTTAGTATTGAAGGTTAACCAGGAAGTTTCGCACGGTATTAAACCTGAGAAATTTATCGCTAATTTCGACTCCCAACTTATCAGAGAGCGACAAAGGGCGGGCGCTGACCCCAATGATGATTCGTGGCGCCTTTTGCTTTGGCGCAGTGAGCTACAAAGTGGACAGCAACCCGGCCGAAATTAGAGACTTCGACCTCAACTCGCCTGCTGGCGGAACTCCCTCAAGAGCATCTGGAAACTTTTCAAGCCTTAATTGGGACCATCCTGATCGATATTGAGCGATCTGGCCAACTGATCTGCGACACACTGGCGGGCGGCCACAAAGCTTCTCGTTTGCGGAAACGGCGGGAGTGCGGCCGATGCCCAACACCTCGCAGCGGAACTGATCGGACGCTATGAGAAAACCCGGCGATCACTTCCGGCAGTCGCTTTAACGACGGACTACTTCCGCCTTGACGGCGATTAGTAACGACTTTGGTTTACGAGGTATTCGCCCGTCAGATTGCCGGTTTACAGCTCAGGCAGGCGACGTACTGGTAGCGATTAGCACCAGTGGAAAGTCTCAAAGCGTGCTGAAGGCAGTGGAAAAGGCTCGTGAAGTTGGATGTTTGACTATCGCACTCACTGGCGCTGGTGGCGAACCACGTTGGCGTCGGCGTGCGAACTGGCAGTAGTTGTTCCCGCCGGACGAACCTCGCCGAGTCCAGGAAGCACACACATCACTATCTTGCATCTCTGGTGCGAAATGGTTGATGCGAGTTTCAGATGAGCCGCTCAGTGAAAGTAATACTTTGAAGGAACCTCTCCTTGACATGATTTGCTTGTACATTTCAGTCTGTTTCGTCTTCGTTTGCGACGCTTTTGGACGACGGACCCAGAGCATCACCACTTACGACGTTTGAAAGTGTTAATCTAGATCGGTGGAAGATCGCCTCCACCAGCTTTTTAACAAGAAATTGGTTTTAGCGATTGTCAGTCACGAGCGGCCTGCCCACGAGGATTGCCTGAACTGCGTTTTGCGTCTGCCGCTAGTGGATTATTAAGAGCATTGATGTTCCCCCAAAATAGCCCAACCGGCGAATCGCTGGATTCAGAAACCTACCCTTTAGGCGAGAAGAGCGAACGGTCCGTGATACTGGCAGAAGCCCTCGCACTGGTCGCCTTAAGCCATACACTCGTCGAGAACATCGCCTCTACTGCGGCGATGCTTTCTGCCCGCAGAGAAACACCCGGCAACAATAGTTTTACCGCTCGCCACCTGATGACCCTGACGCAGGATTCCGGAGCGCTAGCACTGTTCGGCGAGGCCTTGAAGGTCTGGTCGTGAAACACAGCGTCGAGAAGAACGGTCATAGAAATGGGGAGACTGGGCGTGACCAGGCTCATGCCTACTGCGTCTACCTTCCTCATGAAGTTATTGCTCGACGTCAAAGAAGTAGAGCGGCACAGCACTGACGTCATACGCGCGCATGAATCAAACGGAGGCAGGAGCACCATTCCTTCGACCGGGCGATTACTCCGCATTGCTGACAACCCGATGCTGAGCAGACGTGAGGCGCAAGTAGCCCTTTGCTGTGTTGAAGGTCTCAACGAACGCCCAGATTGGCAAAAGACTGTCAGTGAGCGAACAAACGGTCAAGTTTCACTTTGCGGCATATCTTCGTGAAGTTCTCGGTGAAACGAAGAGCCGAATTGATTTCAAGGCTGTTGTCTTGAATCGCGAATCACGAATCTGGAGATGCCAGGTTCGAGATTCGCGAATTGAAAACTAAACGCCGCCTCGCGTTAGAGGCTTCCCACGGGGTACTGTGTGTGGCCGCTTCCATTTTGAACCAGGAACGACATGCAAGGACAGAGGTGTATTCAGATGAGCACAAGCAAAGTTAACGACAAACAATTGGCAAAACAGGTCGCGCAAGAAGAAGAAGCGAAAGAAGAAGACAGCGCTAATCGTTTGCCGGGATCGGAAAGAGTTTTGGACAACCCAGAACACAGTTTTGGCAGTGGGTGAGGGAAGGCGTTGTTGAAAAGACCGGTGATCAGCCGTTAACCGGATTGTTCAGACGCCAGCATGAAGAGTTGCTGGTGGTGTTGAGCAATACGGTTTTGAATCTGGCCTCATCCGAATCACATTCAGGAAGCGCTGACTTTCAAGACGTATTGGCATATCGGGGAAGTGAAGAGAATTTCTAGATCTCCAGATTTCAGATCTCAAAGTGAGGGTTTGACAGGAGTTTAGTAATGGCCAGATTCAGATTGAGTAGCTTGTTGTTTTTTGCCGGTGAGCATCATCGCATTTGCCGCAGTTTGTTGCGCTTCAACAGCCTGCGACGAATGTCGCAGCGGCGAACGCGGCTTCCTCCGTTACCAACGCTTCAGATGATGATCGCTTTATCGCATCGGACCCGGCGATGTGATTGATATCGACACCGATCGGTGAAGCGCACTCGCTGATCCCGCAAGGCCATGCATGGGCGCTCAGGCCGCGTCCCGCTCGACGGGGAACGCCTCCAGAGATTGCGGAGCTCTGGGACCCGGTCCTCGGCCATCGCCGGGACCCGCTACGCTTCGAGGGCAGTTCAGCGCTGATGCGGCATAAATGCGTGCTGCTTCGACGATCTCGGCCACATCGATCGTACTCGTTGACCTGGTGGGAATCAGCCGGTTCTCCGGGTCCACAGGTCACGATGGGAATTCCGAGTTCCATTCGCAGGATCGTGCCGTCCGTGGAGCCCGGCACCCGCCGTATCGTGGCGACCGGCCGGCGCCCGCCTTCACGCCGCCGATCATCGCCTGCACCAGCGCCTCGGACTTGGTCGGACCCGGTGGCGAGCCGGAAGGAGTTGATGGCCTCCCACTCCACCTCCGTTGCACTGGACAGGCGCCTTCGGCCTCGCGGCACAATCGCCTCGGCTCGGTCGCGCATACCCTCGGCGTCGATGCCCGGGGTCAGCCGCACGTCCAGCACCAGCTCGGCCATCGCCGCCGGGATGACGTTCGACTGCGGCACACCTACCCGCGCGGGCCCCTGGATGACCGTCGGCGTCACCGTCGGCGGGCGCAGATGACGGCTTCGCTCGCACACCGCCGCAGGCGCCGCTCGAGCGCCGGCGCTTCGCGGAGGATGACACGCCAGGCAGGAGATCGGGTTGATGCCGGCCTCCGGCATGGCGCCGTGGGCCATCTTGCCGCGCACGCGGAAGCGCGCCCAGACGACGCCGCGCTGCTCGAGGCACAGCTCGTTCTCCTCGGGCTCGCAGACGATGGCGGCGTCGAGTTCACGCCCGATCGGGGAGTCGACGAGGTGCCGAACGCCGATCATGCCGTCTTCCTCCTCGTCGACGAGGGCGCCCACCACGAGCTTGCCCCGCAGTGAGATCCCGGCGCGGATGAAGGCGGCGGCGGCGACGCATGGCGGCGGCGAGCCCCGCTCTTCGTATCGGCGGCGCCCCGCCCGTAGATGCGGCCGTCCACCATCTCGGCCCCCGAACGGCGACTGGAGTCCAGTCCGCGGGATCGCCTTCCGTCACCACGTCGGTATGCCCTTCGAGCAGGAGGCTACGCCGGCCCGGCGTCTTCTCGCCGATCCACCCGATGACGTTCGGGCGGCCCGGCGCCACCGGCTGCACTTCGACGCCGAAGCCCTCGCGCCGAAGCCACGCCTCGACGAACGCGGCGATCGCGCGACCTCGTTGGCGTCAGGTCACCCGGGCGATGGACGCTCGGGATGCGGATCGAGGCTCGTGTCAGCTCGACGACCTCGTCGGCATCGATCTTGGCGAGGAGCGTCGACAGCGCGGTCACTGGGGCTGACGTTACTCCAGCGGGAAGGACAGGATCACCGCGTCGAGGCGGATCACGCGGTGCTCCTCTCCGGTGATGTAGAAGTAGTGCCCTTCCGACTTCTTCGGGGTTCTCCTCGAAGGCCACGACGGCGCGCACCGGCGGCATCTCGCGAAACGCATTGGCGCCCTCGTCGAAGCCATCCCGCGCCCGACCACCTCACCGTAGCGGATCGGCGAGCCCTTCGGGCAGTTGTACGCGCACGTCCGCCGGAGCATCGGCAAGCAGTCGGACGAGAGAGGTTGATGCCGTACACCTGGAACTGGATTTCAGCCATGTGGTCCCCTCGTGAAAAAGTTGCCCTCATACTACCACAGGGCCTCGAGGAATCACGCCGCCGCGCGGCGTTTCAGGCCCCGATCCCGGGCAGTCCGGGCTGGTCGCGCGTGCTCTCGATCCCCTCGAGCTTCGCCTCCACCCGATCGAGCCCGGCGGCCGCCTCGTCGTACTTGTTCCGGGCATTCGTCAAGTGCTTGCCCACCACGTCGAAGGCGTCCCGGAACTTGTCGACGTCGCCCCGGAGGCGCGTCAGGCGCGACTGGATCTCCCGCGCATCCTTCTCGATCGACAGGCCTCGGAGTCCGAGGACGATGACCTGCAGGTATACGCGTAGAGGCTATTGGGCGAGACGGGAATGACGTGCCGCCCTATGGCGATAGGTCGCCGGGGAGTCGCCCTCCACCCCGTCGTCCTATGACGATGATCTCGTAGTAGACGTTCTCCGCCGGGATGTACATGAGGGCGAAGTCAGAAGGTCCCCTCATCCGGCAGGATGCAGCGCTTCGGCGATCTCGTCGACGCGCGCCTTGACGTCGCGGCCGAAGGCCTCGCCGCAAGGCGCGCCGCTTGTCCTCGTCGGTCTCGTCAGAGCAGCCGCCGAAAGTTCTCGAGGGGAACTTGGCGTCGATGGGCACCAGCCGACCGCCGATCCGGACGATCGGCGTCCACCCGATCGCCCGTGGCGAAGGTGTGCTGGAGATCGTAGTGCTCCCGCGGCAGCATCTGACCGAGCAGTCCCTCGAGAAAGCTCTCCCCGATGCCTCCCCGCACCTTTGGCGAGCGCAGGATCTGCTCGAGCCCGGCGATGTCCTTGCCGATGTCGAAGACCCGCTGGGTGACCTCCCCGAGCTTGCCCAGGCTCCTGTACCGAGCCCATCGTCTGGTTCACGTGCTGCGAGCTCCCTCGCCACCCCGGTGCCGACCTGGCCCATCTGCACGGTCATGTGGGAGGAGAACTGCTGCAGCTGCTTGCCGCACGGAGCCGATCGTCTCGGCCTGCGCCAGCCGCGCCTCGGTCCGCGCCGTCTCGATCTCCCGCTGGAGGAGCAGCACGGACTGATCAGGCTGGCCCCGGCTCGCCTCCGAGCTCCCTGAGGCGAACGGACACTCCGCCAGAGCGCCGCCGCCGCGAGGACCACCACCGCGACGACCAAGACGACGACGACTGCGCCCGTGTCGATCACGCGGCGCCCGGCATGGCCTGCCGTCCCCGCCAGTGGCGGCAGACCGGACGGAGGCTGCACGGCGCGCACACGAGGGCGTCGCGCCGGTTCAGGCACTGGCCGGACATGCGCTTGTGACAGAGCGCGAAGTCGTACTTCACGGGATCGTCCGGGTCGAGCGCGCGCAGGCGTGTCGTGATCTCCTCGGCCATCTTCCAGTTGCGGGTGCGCCGGCGCGTGAGGACCGATGGAGCGGGCCATGTTCTCGATGTGCGTGTCGACCGGGATGAGGAGCGCGGCCGGCGGCACGCCTGTCCACAATCCGAAGTCCGGCGGCTCGCGCCGGACCATCCAGCGGAGGAAGAGGAGCAGGCGCTTGCAGAAGCCCCCCGGTGGACGGTCGGGGAAACCAGTGGCGGTAGCCGTAGGAGAGCTGGTTCCTCGAGAACACGCCGGAGAGATCTCCGGCGATGAAGCCTCCACGAATGTCTCGAGCGCCGGGCCCACGCGGCCGCCCGCCTGCTCGAGGCGCGCGTGAAGAAGGCGCCGAGCGAGCGGTGCGCGCTCAAGACGCGCCGGGCCGACAGGCAGAACGCCACGAGATCGTGCGCGCGGTTGAAGCGGTAGTGAAACCCGTCGAAGACGCGGGCGTGCGTGGCCGGATCGAATCGCAGCATGAAGCGATGGGGCGACTCTCCCATCCGTGCCAGCGCCCACTCGATCCATGGCCCGAAGAGATCGACGCGGCCGTAGGCCAGGCACGCCGACAGGAGCGCGACGATCTCACGGTCGGCGGGGGTCGGGATAGCGGAGCGGATAGCGAATCGCGTCCCGATCGATGCGCCGCGCCCAGTCGGCCTCGCGGCAGAGTTGCTCGAGCGGTGCCTTCAGCCGGGACGTGGGGGCATCCGGTGACCTCTCGCGGCCGATTCTAGCATGCTGGCTTGCCCGCCTCGCCGTCCATCGCTATGATCGGGCAACTCGCGTCCGATCAAAGGAGCTCGCACATGATCAAGGCAGGCATCGTCGGCATGGGCGTCATCGGCCAGCACATCGCCAAGGCCATCGACAACGGCATTCCCGGCGTGACCCTGGCGGGCGTCTCGGTTCGCACCGCGACCACCGCGGGTGGCTTCGCGGCTTACCCGCTGGACGAGCTCATCCGGAAAGCAGATCTCATCGTCGAGGGCGGCTACGCAGGCGGCGCTGCTCGACTTCGGCCCCGCCGTGCTCACCGCGGGCAAGCACCTCATGGTGCTGTCGGTGGGCGGCCTCGTGGGCGTCCTCGACGAGTGGGCGCGGCTCGCCGAGCGGCATGGCTGCCGCATCCTCGTGCCCTCGGGTGCCATCGCCGGGCTCGACGGCATGAAGGGCGCGCGCGAGGGCGCGATCACCGCGGTCACCATGGAGACGCGCAAGCCGCCTCGCGGCCTCGCGGCGCGCCGTGGATCGTGGAGCAGCGCATCGACCTCGACGCGATCACGGGCGAGACGCTGCTCTTCGAGGGCCCCGCCGCCCGCGCCGTCAAGGCCTTCCCCGCCAACGTGAACGTCGTGGCCGCGTTGTCGCTCGCGGGCATCGGCCCCGAGCGCACTCACATCAAGATCTTCGCCGTGCCGGGGCAGGCGCGGAACCAGCACCGGATCACCATCGAAGGGAGTTCGGCCGCCTCCGCGTCGAGATCGAGAACGTTCCCTCCGACAATCCCCGCACCGGCAAGCTCTCCTACCTCTCCGCCATCGCGATGCTGAGAGACTGGGCACGCCCGTCCGGGTCGGGAGCTGACGGTATGCACAAGAGCGACGGCCGCATCCTTGTCACGCACGTCGGCAGCATTCCGCGTCCGCCCGTGCTTGCGCGACCTGCTCGTCCGCCGGGACCAGGGGCGAGCCCGTCGGACCAGCGCGATCTCGACCGCCTGGCCGAGCAGGCGGTGCGGCACGTCGTCAGTGGAGCAGCAGCTCGAGGCTGGCGTCGACGTCGGCAATGACGGCGAGCAGCCGCGCGCAGGGTTTTCCACCTACGTCGCGCCGGCGGATGGAGGGCTTCGGCGGCGAGAGCCGGCGGCCGCTCGCCCGCGACATCGCCGAACACCCCGACTATCGCGCCACTAGCTCGACTTCCGGCGGCGAAACGCCGCGCGCGTCGCGAGACGCCCCCAGGCGGTGGCCGAGGTGCGCTACACGGACCTCGCCGAGGCGGCGCGGGAGTGCGATCTGTTCACCGCTGCGCCGACGGCGCGCCACGCCAGTTCACCGAGCGCTTCACGGCGGCGGTCTCGCCGGGAACCGCGGCGACCATCCTGCTGAACGCGCCACTACGACTCGCACGAGCAGTACATCACGGCGCTCGGCCGCGAGCTCCGGAAGGGTACGAGCTGATCCACCAGCGCGGCTTCGTGCTCCAGCTCGATCTGCCCCGACCTCGCGATGGAGCGCGGGCGCTTCTTCCGGAACGACTCGCTCGACCAGTTCCTGCAAGATGGTCGAGCCTGCACGTGGACGCCATCAACCAGGCCATCGCGGGGATCCCCGCTTCCCGCATCCGGCTGCACGTCTGCTGGGGAACTACGACGGCCCCGCACGCACGATGCCGATGGAGGCGATCCTGCCGCTGCTCTACCGCGCGAAGGTCGGCGCGCTCTCCCTGCCGCTCGCCAATCCGCGGCACCAGCACGAGTACACAGTGCTCAGCACCAGCCGCCGCCCGCCGGCATGCTGCTCTTGCCCGGCGTGATCGACACGACGACCAACTACGTCGAGCACCCGCAGGTCGTCGCCGATCGGATCATCTGCCAGGCCGTCGACGCGATGGGCGACCGGGAGCGCGTGATCGCGTCCACGGACTGTGGCTTCGGCACCTTCGCCGGCTCGGAGATGGTCGCGGAGAGCGTCGTGTGGGCCAAGCTGCAGACGCTGGCGCGCGCGGCGCGAGCATGGCGACCGCGCGGCTGTGGGGTTAATGGCCGCTCGGCCTGGCGCGTTAGACCGAGCACCCTCGAGAGGGGCGGAGTCGATGCCGCATCCGGCGATGCAGGCGGTCGGAGCGCTACTACACGCTGTTCAACGAGAAAAGACTGGCCGGGCATCACTGCGATGTTCGCACCTGCCGGCACACTATTCTCGTGAGACCGCGGAAGGTCTTGCTGGAGATGCCCGACGCCGTCCTGGCGCTGCCATCGAGGGCTTTGAAGATAAGTGCGCCGAAGAAGGCGTGAGTCCGCCCGTGGCGCGTAGGATCGTGGAAGCTTTGCGCTGGCTCATGTGCACGATGATCTTGCCATCACGTGAAGACTAAGTACGTCACGCGGAGGAGGGCCAACCGGACGCCCATCAAGTTTACGTGGAACTCGCTCGTGCACCGCCCGCGTCTTGTCGGCGACGACTCCGCCCTTCACTCTCATAACGTCAGACGACGACTCGGAGACGCCAAGGCTGGTCCAACATCAGCGCTCAACCTGACGGCGGAGCGGTCGCAGGTACCCGAGCGATACCTCATTCCTCCGGAGCCCGCGGCTGCTTCCTCAACGACAGGGTGCAGTAGTTCCCCGCGGCGACCTCGGCGATGATCGCGTCGAACTCGGTCCGGTCGATCCGGCGGAAGCGCACGCGTGTCGCCGGCACGCGCAGCAGGAGGTAGTACCACGGCTGTGGGATCGTAGAGCGGCACCGGCGTTCGCCCTAGGACCCAGAACCCCTGGGCTCTCCACCGAGTAGATGCAGCACTGCATGCCACCACCGATGCTGAGCACTGCCCGGCGGCGTCTTGACTCGCGGTTGCTCGAGGCGGGGATATGCAGGGGCCGGGCAGGCCCGAGAGGTAGGGCAGTCCCGGCGTGAAGCCGATGAAGTCCACGTAGTGGGCGGCCCCCCGCGTGGAGAGTCGCGACCTCCTCGGTGGTGAGCCCGGCCGCGCGGCGGCATCCGGCAGCTCGAAGCCGACGCTCGTCTCCGTAGCAGCGGCGAAGCTCGACCGTCCGCGACGGGGGCAGGACGTCCGCGCGCGCCCGCGCGGCCAGCCCGGCCAATCGCTGTCGCGAGCTCCCGCATACCCGATCGCGAACGGATCGTGGTACACGAGGAGCGCGCGGTAGCTCGGCACCGTCTCGACGTGATGCCAGGACCCCGTCGGCGCGAATCAAATAGTCGAGGGCGAGCACGGCAACGTCACGTCGCGTCCGGATCTCGTCGGTCAACTCCACGGACAGCGCCCGGTCCCCACACGGGAGAAGCCAGGAGCGCTCGGCATAGATCGTCATTCCGGGTTGAAACCAGCGTTGACCGGCCCCGCCCTCAGGCTCTCGACGAGCTGGCTCTGGATCTCCTTCGACAGGACCATGTTGATGAACTGATGCGCGGCGTCCGCGCGCTTCGTCCCCGCCATCACACGGGATCTGATGAAGACGGGCCGGCGCCGGTGCGCGCTCGCGAGCGGCAAGAGCCCATCGGTCACTGCGCCTCGCCCCATGACCCTGGCTGCCGCGGCGATCGCCTCCACGATGAAATGGTAGCCGGTGCAGCGGCCTGGGTTGCCCGCGAGCATCTCGCGGATCTCCTGGTGGCTCGGCGACGGGTGTCCCTGAGGAAGGCCTCGGCGGTGAGGACAATGCCAGACGTACAAAAGCCACACTGCAGTCCATGTTTATCCAGCGAACGCCTGCTGGATTGGGTGAAGCCCGTCGCGGGCCCCCGTCCCGTTCGAGATCGGCTCCTGCCGGGTTCGAGTCCGGACCGCCCGTCGCCGGGAGGCGCTTCTATCGTCACGATGCTCCGTCCCTCACGCCTGCACCGCGAGCATGGGAGGCAGGCGCGCACCGGCTCGCCCTCGAGCAGCACGGTGCACGCGCCGCGAACGCCGTGCTCGCACCCACACGCGTGCCCGTCAGGTCCAGGTCATCGCGGAGGAAGTCGGCAGGGAGGTGCGCGCCTCCCGCGGCGCCGCGCGCGCGGCTGCCCGTTGACGACGAGGCGAACCGCCTGGCTTCATGCCCGGCTCTCGCACCGCTCGGGCGCGGCGATCAGCGTGCGTCCCGCCAGCACCCCGCGACCCGCCGGCGGTAGTCGGCCGTGGCGTGCAGATCTCCATCAGGGGGACAGCGCCGCCGCGGCCGCCTGCGCCGCCTCCCGCAACCGGGCCGGCGTCGGCTCGAGACCGGGCAGCAGACTTTCGCCGGCGCTCCCCGCACCGGTGTCGATCCGACACCGAAGAAGCTGAGGCGCGCTCCGGCGATGCGTCCCTCCCGTCCCGCCACAGGAGCGCCGCGCAACCGGCCAGGGCGAAGTCACCGTGGCGTCGGGCGACTTCCGCGAAGCCCCAGCCCGCGCCGGCGGGCGGCAGCGTGAAGCGCGCCTCGGCGAGGATCTCGTTTGCGGCGAGGAGGTCGTGAGCGGAGCCAGGTGGGGGGCTCAGATGCGGCGATGAGCCGCTCGTCGCCAGCGCGTCGCGCGACGACGGCGCCGTCCAGACAGAGCAGCAGCGCGGGCAGCTCGAGGCGGGATCACCGTGGGCGAGATTGCCCACCGCGGTGCCTCGATTGCGAATGGCCACGTGACCGACGAGCCGCAGCGCCTCAGCGATGAGGGGCGCCCGATCGGCCGCCCAGCGCTCGAGCTTGCGCTGGCGCACGAGCGCTCCGACGACCGGACGCCATCCGCCTCGCGCGAGAGTAGTCGGAGATCGGCCGCGTTGTTGATGTCGACGAGCACGCCCGGGCGCGCGAGCCGGAAGTTGGAGCATGGGCCTCGGGCTCTGGCCGCCGGCCAGCACCTTCGGCGGCGTCGCCGTGACGCGCCAGAACCTCCACCGCACCTCTGCGGCCGCGCTGCGGGCCGCGTGGTACTCGAAAGGGGCGGGCTTCACGCCGAGGCCTCCACGGCCGGCGAGGCGCGCCGCGCCCTCGGCGATCAGCTCAAGCACGCGCGACGGCCCGAGGGGGCGCCCGCGTCACGCGAACGCCGAACGGCGCTAGCGTGCCTCGACGGCATTGGCGATCGCCGCGGGCGGCGAGATGGGCTGCCCTCCGTGCGGCCGGCGCTGAGGATTGCGCGGCGGCGGTGTATGAGTTGCACCGTCTCGGAAGAGCGACCCCGATCGATCTAGTTCGTCACTACGCGCTACTCCTTGTCGGATTTGAACGGGGGCGCCCTGCGCAACCACCCGCTGTCCGACTTCTGCTGTCGGTCTACTAAAGACCAGTCTCGCGTTCCCACTACTATAAGGCGCAATCACACCCGGCTGTCAACCCCTGCCGGCCTATTTCGAAATTGCGGCGGCGGGGATCGCGATCGACCGACCATGCAAGACATCGCCGACAAGGTCAGGGTGTCAAGGCGCTGGTGTCGTTGGTGTTCCGCAGCATACCGCCGGGCCCAGCGCCGGAACACGACAGCGGAGTGTTCGCGGCCGCAGACGAGCTCGGCTATCAGGTCAACCGGACCATGCGCTGATGACCGCCCGCCACTTTTATCCATCTCAATTATGCGATCAACATCCGCAATAGCTTCCACACCGAGATCGTCGAGCACATTATCGCTGCGGCCGATCGAGGCCGGATACAATTGGTACTCGGCGCAGTCACTCCGACGCCTGGCGAGGCGCAGGTAATCGAGACTTTGCGACTTTCCGTTGCGAGGGGAATTCTTTTGATCGGACCCGAACTATCAGCGCCGGGCTGCCAGCCTCGGCAGAAGGATGCCTACTCATCGTCGATGGACGACGGATCCGAGCCGAGACGCTCGACGTCGTCACTGCCGACGGCACGCGGAATCGGGACGGTCGTCGATTACCTCGTCGGACTGGTCGCGGCTGAACAGTATATCTCACGCGGCTCAGGTATCATCGCTGCCGACGCTGCAATACTTCCTTCGCGCGTGCGCAGGCACGGCTGAACGCCGCTCCAAAATGATCGACGGCAGATTTGCAGATCAGCTGGGAATCGTTGCGGCACAACGACTGCTGGCGGGACGGCTGCAGCAGCGGTGGTTTGCCAACGGCCCGCATTACCATCCGGCGATTCCTGGACGCGTTGCGGCGTGCCGGGTCGGTATCAGGCAAAGTCTCGTTAACGGGGTACGACGACAGCATGCTGGCGCGACTGGGTCGCATCGACCTGACTACAGTCAGCCCGAAGCCTCAGGAGCGAAGCCAAACCACGCGGTCGCAGCCGTCATCGAACGCCTCGACAAGAGCGCACAGAGTCGCGGTCTTCCGTGCTGACACCACAACTGGTCGTGAGAGCACGCCGCCCCACCTGCGTGAGGCGATCCACCGAAGATTTGACGGAAGATCATCATTCCGATGAGCACTCGAACTACGGTGTCTCGGTGGAGCTAAAAAGGACTCGAACCCGTGGGGAGCAGCACCCCAAGCAGCCTCTTAGCTGGCGAAATGCCAACCTGCTCCCTACGCCCAAGCACGAAGACGATCAAACGCCCGCGGAAACAACGGGGGTGTGTTGACGCCGTAAACACGACGAGAACCTGGCCCGGCTTCGCGATCCGCCCAGGACTCAGGGCGAGTAGGGCCGGGTTGCTCCCTCCGCACGGACTGAACCCGTCCGGCGGCGGGCGCCGGCGGCTGCCAGTGGGGTGGCGATGTCTTCCAGCGACTTGCCTTCGGCATCGACCGCGAGGAACCAGGCGACCAGTCCGCCGGCCATCATCACTGCCGCACCGAGCAAGTAGCCCAGGAACAGCGGGAAGGGCTGGGAGCCATCGCCGATGAGCGCGCCGTAGATGACCGGACCGAGGGCCCCAAAGCATTGGGCGATGGCGAAGAACACCGCGATCGCCTTCGCCCGAACCTCCAGCGGAAAGATCTCGCTCACGGTGAGGTAGGCGGCGCTGGCCCCGGCCGACGCGAAATAGAAGATGACGCACCAGGCAATGGTCTGGGTAATTGCGTTGAGCACCCCAGCGTTGAACAAGACCGCGCTCACGGCCAGCAGCAGACCGGACAGCAGGTAGGTGCCGGTGATCATCTTCCTGCGGCCGATGGTGTCGAAGAAGTGCCCGAGGGTCAACGGCCCCGCGAGGTTCCCGACGGCGAACGCGATCAGGTACAGCGGCGCCGACTCCGAGGCCACCCCGTAGAACTTGCCGAGCACCAGGGTGTAGGTGAAGAAGATCGCGTTGTACAGAAACGACTGGCTGATCATGAGCGACAGCGCCCAGCATCGACCGGCTCGGGTAGTCGCGGAAAAGCACTCGCGTCAGCGCCAGGTAGCCGATCTTTTCGGTGGGTTGCAGCTCGATAGCCTTGCTGTCGTCGACCGCGGGCAGCGTGGCACCGGTGGACTCCACCTCGTGCTCGATGTGGGTGATCGAGCGCTCGGCGGCCTCCACCCGCCCGTTCATGACCTGCCAGCGCGGGCTTTCCGGTAAGTTCCGCCGCACCAGCAGGATCACCAGGCCCAGTACCGGGCCGATCAGGAAGGCCAGCCGCCAGCCCAGGCTCAGGTCGATCGCCTTGAGGAAGATGAACGTGCCAAGCGTGCCGAGGATCGCACCGGCCCAGTAGGTGCCGTTGATCGCGATGTCGACTCTGCCCCGGAATCGGGCCGGGATCAGTTCGTCGATCGCCGAATTGATGGCAGCGTATTCCCCGCCGATGCCCATACCGGCGATAAACCGGGTGATGTAAAGGTAGACGATCCAGCCCGCGCTATTGCCCAATGTGAACGCGGTGAGACCGCTGCCCACGAGGTACACACCCAAGGTGATCATGAAAAGGTTGCGTCGGCCGAGCTTGTCCGACAGGCGCCCGAAGAACAGCGCGCCGACCACCTCGCCGGCCAGGTACACGGTGGCGATGAGCCCGACCGCCGCCGAAGACAGACCGAGCGTCTCGGGCTGGGTCAGCGTGTCGGCCACCGCGCTAGCCACGGTGATCTCTAGACCATCAAGGATCCAGGCCACACCCAGCGCGACCACCATCCGCGTATGAAACGGCGACCACGGCAGCCGGTCGATCCGGGCGGGAATGAGACTGCGGATCACGCCCTGGGTCTCAGCGGGTGTCGCCATGATCGCCTCCTCGCCGAATCGGCACAAACGCCGCGTTCCCGTCATTGTGTGATCGCAAACCTCTCCACGCACGCGAAAGGGGGCACTTCTTGATACCAGTCAAGAGGTCTCACTGGAGTTTCGCGCAAGGACCCGGCGCATAGCCGTGGCAGCGGCCAGCACGGCGGTCGGTAATCTTGGCAGCCTCGTCGCCTCGTTGTGAGCGGGAATGACCACCTGCCCTATCGAAACCCGCTCGCGTCACGGGAATGAGTCGCCCGTTTTCGCAGAAGTTTGGAGCAGCTAGATGGGGGTATCCGCCGCACCAACGATGCAACGACCACACATCACACGGAAAGGGCGCGGAAGCGCATGAGCGCCGAAGACAAACTAAGCAACAAGATCGACGACATGGGCGGTAAGGCAAAAGAAGCCGCCGGCAGGCTCACCGGTGACGACGGCACCGAGAACGAGGGAGTTGGACCAGGCCGAAGGCCAGTCTGAAAGATGCTGGCGAGAAGGTGAAGGACGCCTTCAAGAACTAGACCACCACGACCTATTCCATAGGATGTCCACCGGAGGGCTGAAACCGGTGGCCATCCGTCTGCTTCAGAGCTCGAGTCTCATGGGGCCGGAGACCATGAATCGTTCCACCCCGGGCGAGCTCGGTTTCGGTGGGCGCTGCGGCCTCCCGGCCTCGACGGTCGGGCGTGGACACGGTTCTTGCGCGAGAACCAGTCGACGGCGTAACCAATAGCCGCACCGACATCTGGCGGTCGGTGATTTGCTTTGTGTCGGATCGGCAACCCTGGCGTCGAGGGGACTGCATCGAGGGTCGCGCGCTCCTGCTATGCGATGCCGGAAGCGACCCTCGATGGGTTCGGCAGCGCAGCGCAAGGTTTCGGCGTTGCCGCCCTCAGATGGCGGTCCGGGGCAACTGTGTATGACGGCGGCGTTCATCTCTGTGATCGTCGAAGCGATCCAACCGTTTGTGACGTTCACGGGAATGCCGAGCCGGCGGTAGACCCGTCTGCGTGGACGTCCGGTCAGCCGTGTGGTGCCTCAGAGATCTTGCTGTCGTCCTTGCCGACCGTTTGGCAATAGGTCAACGCCGACAGGCGCGTTGCCGAGATCTCCAGATTGTTCGGTTCAGCGCCGCTTCTTGTCCTTGAGCATCTTGCTGATCTCGTCGTTCTGCTTCTTCTCGTCCTGGGCGGTGAAGTCCTTGCACTTTGTATCGCCACCGGTGCGATGAGCCGTAGCCCCACCAGCGCGCTCGGCGCTGGGACGTAAAAGCCCGGTCTCCGGCCTGACTCCCGAGATGCCACACTCCAGGTCGTAGTCGTCGCCATGCTCACAGAGCCACTGGCAGACCGCGACTGACCTGTTCTCGTCGAACCGCTTGCTTGGCATCGCGCCATCCAACCCCAAAAGAGGAAGTGCGCACGAACTCCGTCATCCAGTGTCGCCGATAATTGCATCACAGGTACCGCTCCCCGTGGTCCACGGCACGCCCAGCCATTTGTGTACGTCTCACTGCGTTGCCGACCGCCGATTGATTATCAGTCGGTGTAGAAGCCGGACTCCGCCGACGGAGGCATCACGACCGGTAAGTACCACTCGAAAGCCGGGGTGTTCAGCATCCCACTCGTTGTAGTCACCCTGCGTGCGGCCCATCAGCAGATACGGCTGTTCCGCGCCAGGGGAGCCCGAAGCGACGCTCCGCCGCCGCCGAACGTCGCCCAGTCGAACGAGGTGCACGCGCCGCTTAACGTCGCCCGGTTGAACGAGGCGTTGGTGCGAGATCGCGTAGGCTCCTCCCGTGCCCGCCGACGATCTGGGGTGGCTTGACGCGGTCGCGCTGCGCGATCTGGTCGCCGACGGTGAGATCACGCCGGCCGAGCTCGCGGATAGCGCGATTGCCCGCATCGACGCCGCCAACCCGGTGCTCAACGCCGTCGTGGTGCCGCTGCCCGACATCGGGCGCGCCATCGCCGCCGATCCGGCGCTGCCGCGCGGGCCGTTCCACGGCGTGCCGTTTCTGCTCAAGGACGTCGGCGCCTGCCTGGCCGGCCTACCGCTGTACATGGGCAACGGGCTGCTGCGATCGCTGGACTGGCGCGCACCCGCCGACACCATCCTCGGTGCCCGCTTCCGCGCCGCCGGCGTCGTCACCATCGGCAAGACGGCGCTGCCCGAGTTCGGCTGCCAGCCGACCACCCAGCCGATCGCCTTCGGCGCGTGCCGCAACCCGTGGGACACCACGCGCTCCACCGCGGGATCCAGCGGCGGTGCGGCCGCCGCCGTCGCGGCCGGGCTGGTGCCGGTGGCGCACGCCAGCGACATCGGCGGCTCGATCCGGCTGCCGGCCGCGTGGTGCGGGGTCGTCGGCCTGAAGCCGTCGCGCGGGCGCACGTCGAGCCTGCCGATCACCGACCCAAACCTCGTCGAGCACGTGATCACGCGCAGCGTGCGCGACACCGCCGCGTTCCTCGACGCCGTCGGCGGTGCCGATCCGACCGACACCTACCACCTGCCGCCGCCGGACGTGCCCTACGCGACGACGATGTCGGAGGCACCCGACGGCCTGCGCATCGGCTACGTCGAGTCGGTCGAGGCGATCGGGGTGACGGTCGCACGCCGACTGCGTCGCTGCGGTCACCGAGGCGGCTGGGCTGCTCGAGGCGCTCGGCCACCACGTCGAGCCGGGCGGACCGGCGCGGCTGTTCGACGAGGAGTTCGCGACGCACCACCTGCGATCCGCCGGCTGGGAGTTCCAGCACATGCTCGACGGGCTCGCCGCCGCGATCGGACGGCCCCTGACAGCGGCCGATGTCGAGCCGTACTCGTGGGCGCTCGCCAGCGTCGGCGCGAGCCTCACCGACGCGACCTACTCCGCCAGCCAGACCTGGCAGCGCGCCTACACCGCAGAGGTGTCGGCGTGGTGGGCAGGCGACTTCGACCTGCTGCTGACGCCCGCCGCCGGCGAGCCACCCGCCCTTCTCGAGGAGCTCCTGCCGCCGCCTGCCGACCCGCTGTCGATCCTGCCGCGGTTCGAACGCATCTGGTGCTTCGCGGCACCGTTCAGCGTCACCGGCCAGCCGGCGATCAGCCTGCCGATCGGGCAGACCGCGGGCGGGCTGCCGGTCGGCGTCCAGCTCGTCGCGGCGCTCGGGCGCGAGGATCTGCTGCTGCGCGTGGCGGCACAGCTCGAGACGGCCGCGCCGTGGAGCAATCGCCGTCCACCGCTGATCCTGAAACGGTTTCGCGCGCGGTCGCGCCGGAGAGTACGGGGCGTCACCGATGAAGGCTCACCATCATGGCTACGACGACCCGCCAGCGCAACCCACTTCCACATCCCCGGCATGACCCCAAGGACTCCGACAGAGACAGCCCAGATCCTCCAAGGCGGCCCCTACGACGAGCGGTTCCCGAGTACATCGCCGGCGCGGTTCGGCGCCTCGCCCCTACCTCGGAGACCGACTCCGCAGATAACACAAATCGGCCTTGGACATCGCCACCCGTAACGCACTCTCCGGCGAGGTGTTTTTCGAATACCGTGGACACGCGACGACGCTACAGAACATGACCTGATCCGCCAGATGACCGGAAAGGCTAACGGGGCCAGTCGGTCGGTTGACCACGCAGGCGCGTCCTTCAGGGAGCGGATCCGTTCAGTCCGCCAGGCGCTGGACGTGCGGGGCCAGGCATCCGGCTCAGCGCCGCCGGGCGAGCGCCCTCCTGCAGCGGTATGCACCGCTTCGCACCAACAACTTGGTGGTCTCTATAGAGGACCAACGCGCCCATCCCCGCGGTCTGTCAGGTGTTATTGCGCACCGCTCCGGTTGACGCTTCACCAGCCTGATGCCGGCCAACTCTCGACCCGGTCACCACCGCACGCTTGATGTCGGCTTTGGTGCGCCATTCAGAACATCGCCGAGCTTTGACTTGGCAACCGCGGCAGCCTTCTGCGCTCGTTCGCCCGAATTCTGGCTTGTTCATCGGCATGGCCGCTTCGGCGAATTCGCGCACCGAAACGCAGCCACGTCGTCGGCCTGCTTCTTCGCGCAGCGGCAAGCGCACGCTGCACGCGGCCGACTCTTCAGCCGCACCCTTCCGATTATCGGCTGCGGTCGGGCTTCTACGACTTCACGCTCCCTCGCTGCGCGTGCTTCGCGCTGATCCTCCGATCGCCGTGTCGGTGTAGCTTTCAGTTCAGCACTGGACTGCACTGTCATTGCCCTGATCCACAGCGCGTCGAGCCGAGCGCGACGGCGGCGCATCACTTCCACTCGGCAAACCGCACCGCCGCACTCCGACCGCACCCGATCACGCCTGGTGCATTTCCGCAGCCGCGTCCAGCTTGATCCCGGCGGGCACGTTAGCCAGAACAATCGCGCAGGCGCCTGAAGCGCCCCATTACGCGACGACCACGCGCTCCTCGATCATCTGAGGAAACCAATGCGTTGGTACTGGGCAACGCCGGAACCGCGTGGGGCGTCGATGATAACCGGCCGTAACTGG